>Ga0315336_1000404_pt1 | contig 126652 bp, 145 predicted proteins | sample ASW5metaG_FD_204512 | JGI IMG/M metagenome (GOLD analysis project Ga0315336, IMG submission 204512) | Ammonia-oxidizing marine archaeal communities from Monterey Bay, California, United States - ASW #5 | ecosystem: Environmental > Aquatic > Marine > Intertidal zone | place: USA: California... | reverse complement strand
GGCTCATTCTCCGCTGGTGTTTTGCGGTGATGATCTGCCTGACGGCTGGCGCCGCGTTCTCCTGGGAAATGCAAGAGCAGCCCGAGGCCGTTGTCGAACTCTTTACGAGCCAAGGTTGTCTGCCCTGCCCGGCAGCAGATCGGATTCTGACTCGGCTGGGCGACGAGAACAAGGTTATAACTCTTTCTTATCATGTGGACTTTTGGGATTACGCCGGCTGGGCCGATACGTTCGCTTTGCCGGCCAACGGTGAACTCCAGAAGGCGTATGCCAAGAGGGCGGGCACCGGCAGAATCTACACGCCGCAGATGATCTTCAACGGTGAACGCGCTGTGGTCGGCTCTAGTGCCGAGGAATTGCGGACCGCACTGGAGAGCGCCAGTCTGGAACTTTCTCTAAACGTTGAAATCGAATCTCAAGACATCGTTAATATCACGGCGGGGCCGCGTTCCGGTCTAGGAAATGCGATTGTGTGGCTGGTCACTTTCCGGGACAGTGCCGAGGTTGATGTTGCAAGTGGCGAAAATATGGGCCAACGCCTTTCGTATTCTCACATCGTCACGTCCCGTCGACCAGTCGGGATGTGGGATCCAACGACCGGTATGGAGATAAGTATCCCGGTGCCTGAGGTTTTGGGGCCTGCCAACGATGGGTTCGCGCTCATCATACAGGAAAAGGACGGCGCTTTGCCTGGCCGCATTCTGGGCGCCGTCATGGTCGCTCGCTGAGATCCGCCAAGCTTCGCTTGATCTCATGCGCAGTTGCCGCGCCCCTGCATTTCAGTTCGTTGCGACGGGCTGCATAAAGGAAAATATCACCGTTCGCGGAACGCCGAAATTGGCAGAAGCCTTTGATGACTTCATCAATGCTATTGGCCCCAGAACCGGCACCCGCTGCGGGGCCTCACGGCGGGTTGTGAGTTGCTAAAAAAGCTGGGCAACTGCGCCCATACCCAACAGGTTGGCAACCAAAACGATACCCAGCCCGAATTGCTCCATCGCCGTAACGCTCGGTTGCAGCGTCGAGCGCGGGAATAATCAACGAGAAGAACGACGCAGCCAACATCACCCCTGCGGCAAATCCCAAAAGAAGGTCACGCGTGGGGCGGGCGGGAACGCGCCCGAAAAGAACGGGAAGCGCTCCTACGGCGGTCAGCAGGCCGGTCGCGAGGCTTCCGAAAAAGCCAAGGGCGATCGGCGACAGCGTGTCCATGCAAGATCCTTGGAACTGTTGGGAGAAGAAGCGGAGCGGAGTTCTAGCTATCGCCCACCCGCGCCACCTCCTCGTCAACAAGCGCACGCAGTTGTTCTGCGCCGAATTCGGTCAATGGTCGACCATTGACGAAGAATGTGGGCGTTTGGCTTACGCCAATAGTTTCGATATCGGTGCGATCCTGGTTCATGAGCCCAACAGTGCTCGGGCTCATGATCTGCGATGACGCCGCCTCCACGTCGAGACCGGCTCCGCCAGCAATTTCGAGAATGCTGGCCTGAGGTGCGGACCCATGGGTCGCCCATTCCGGTTGTGCCTCAAGCAATGCTTCGAGAACTGGCACGAAAACATCCTGCATGCGCGCGGCTTCGAGGACCTTGATTGCCTGCTCTGACGCTTCCCCGTGGAACGCCGCGTATCGCAAAACCACCCGCACATCGTCGGGGTAATCGGTCAGGATGTCTTCGACTACCGGATAGAAGGCACGGCAGGCCTCACAAGCAGGATCAAAGAACTCGACAATGGTCACCGGCGCTTCTTCCGGCCCGAGTATGGGAGAATGCCCGCGAACCAACGCCTCCGTCACCTCGGAATCGGCGGCTGCGACATCGGTGGTCGGCACGGGTTGGCTCACATACCATGCCGCGCCGCCGAACGCGATCAACGCTGCGATGAGGATGGAAATGACAAGGATCTTTCTATTCATTGGGATTCTTTCGTAGGGACAGGATGAGTAGCGTTGCGATGGCGCCGAACGCCGCGAGCGATAGCAAGGGGATTGGCAGGCCCAGCACAGTCATCTCCGACCCTGAGCAGGATGGCCCCGAAGCGCTGCATGGACGGATGTTTTCGGGGGTCAAACCATAAAATACTCCGAGGTGCCATACGGCAATGACTGCGCCGATTGCCGCCAGGACAACCCCGTATCGCGCCACCACACACCCAGCCCTAGCACTATGGCCAGGGGGAACATAAAGGCTCTTTGAAACCAGCAAAGCGAGCATGGTATCTGCCCCAGGACTTCGCCAATGAACAGCACGGCAAGCGAACTGATAAGCGAGAGCATCCAAGCGACCAGAACGATATTCTCACTGCGATGGGCCATGATGACTCTTTTGGTGCGCCTGAAAGCTTCGCTCAATGTCTACAAGCTATAGCCGGTATAGGTTCAAGCAGAATTTGCGACCGCTGCTGAATTTCTATGGGCGAACTTTGCCACGCGAGGCAGAACTCGCATGTGTTGAGCCGGACTAACCTGCGCGCTGAACCTTTTCGCAACCGCAATGTTCACCCTATGATACTGCGGAAGCACGGAGAATATTATGTCCCATGATCATGATGACGGGCATTTGGACCCAAAATCGGGCGATCGTCGGGTTGCCATTGCTATATGGGCCAATGGTCTGCTCACGGTCGCCCAGATAATCGGAGGTATCCTTTCGGGCAGCATCGCGCTGATTGCCGATGCGATACATAATTTTTCGGACATGGCTTCGCTCGTGATCGCCTTCGGCGCGCGAAAGATATCGCGACGGCCGGCCGATGCCCGGATGACATTTGGGTACGGACGGGTCGAGATTGTCGCCGCGCTTATCAACTATACCTCCCTTATTCTGATCGGGTTCTATCTGATCTACGAGGGTGTCATGCGCATGGTCGATCCACCGGAGGTCGCGGGATGGACAGTGGTCATACTCGGCACTGTGGCGCTTGCCGTCGATACCCTCACCGCGCTCCTGACGTATTCGATGCAGAAGGGAAGCGTGAACATTAGAGCCCTTTTTCTGCACAACCTTTCCGACGCGCTCGCCTCGGTTGCCGTGATTTTGGGCGGGACCCTCATTCTGCTCTTCGACATGAGGTGGGTCGATCCTGCGATTACCATAGGGATCGCACTTTACATCCTCTATCTTGCCCTTACCGAAATCGGCGGCCCCATTCGCACGTTGATGCTTGGGAGTCCCCCTGACCTCGACAATGACGCGGTGATTTCGGCAGTGCGCGGGATTGATGGTGTTGTTGACGTCCACCATGTGCATCTTTGGCAGATGGAGGAGCATGCCGTCGCTCTCGACACGCATGTGGTCATCGAGCAGAGCAAATGGGAGGAGCTCGAAGCCGTGAAGCGGTCAATCAAACAGACGATTGAGAAAAGGTTCGGCATCACCCACTCAACCCTTGAATTCGAAGGGGAAGCCAACGCGCACGAGAATGCCCAAATTTATGAGCACGGGACAGACCGCGGGGATGGCGATCACGGCCAGTAGCGGGCTGCCGCAGGTGTGGCGCCTGCCATCTTCGACATGAGCAGACGAGCAGCAACGCTGACTTTGAGAAAACGGAGAACCTGTGTTTCTATGGAGTGGTCATAGTCGGTAGAATTCTGCCCGCAACGCTCATTCGGAGCCATGGGCATAAATACATTGCTGGACAGTTGAGTTAGAGAGGTGAGGCAATTGGATTGGTCCATCGGCCCCCTGAGCGCTAACATGCTGCAGCACATAGCGACGATGAACGTCATCGCGCCGGCTGCAGTCGTTTTCGTCCTGCGTCATCTTCCATCCAATCTGTGGCGCAGTTGGCACTGGGCCACTGCGGTTCAACTTTGCGTGTTCTGGATGTGGCACGCCCCCCCTGTAATGAACGCGGCCATGGCTTCGTCTGCGCTTCACGTGTTCATGCAGTTTTCGCTCTTCGCGGTAGCGCTGTGGTTCTGGGCCTCCGTCCTTACACTGCCATCGTCACGCCGCTGGGTAGGCATTTTCAGCTTATTGATTACAGCAAAGCTCTTTTGTCTTCTCGCTGCTCTCATGATCTTCGCCGGTCGGCCGATTTTCGCCATGAACATGGGTATGGACGGAGTGCCAACGGGTATCACGCTCGCTGATCAAGAACTCGCCGGCCTGATCATGATCGTGGCATGCCCGTTGTTCTACGTTTCGGCCGGCGTCTATATCGCAGCAAAATGGCTTTTTGAGCTCGATGCGGAAAACCGACCTGCGACTTGATGCAGTGTGTGAGGCAAAAGCTAGGTGGTGGGCCCGCTCTCGATTGCAGATGCCGCGACCTCATCACCGATATGGGTGAAGCTGAACAAAAAGCTGGCGGCCACGAACAGCGCGAGAATGCTCAGCGTGATCAGATTTCTTCGACTTTTCGGATCGGATTGGTGGGGTTTGGTGTGTGCGGTCATGGTGATTATGAAGTCCTTTTCTAGACCACGATGATGGGCGCGCCATTTGGAACGCGGTTGTAGAGATCGATGATATCCTGATGCAGGAGGCGAACGCAGCCGCTGGAAACCGCCCGGCCGATCGACCAGACCTCCCCTGTTCCGTGGAGCCGATAGAGCGTGTCCCGACCATCCTGGAAAATATAGAGAGCTCTCGCACCCAGTGGATTGGTCAAACCCGGCGGTTGTCCGTCGGCCCATTTCTCGAGCTCTGGCTCACGTTCGATCATTTCTGCCGGGGGTGTCCAGGTGGGCCATTTCTTCTTGTAAGCGATGGTGCCCTGGCCCGACCAACCAAATCCAGCTCGACCTATACCAACACCGTAGCGCACAGCCTGACCGTCTGCGCGGACCAGATAGAGATAGCGATCTGCCGTATCAACGACGAGGGTTCCCGGGGTTTCCCCTGTCGGGTCTGGGACGACGCGCCGGTAGTAAGCAGGGTCCAGTTGGCGCAGATCGACAGCTGGCACAGGAAAGCGTTCCTGGGGCATGGGTCCATACATGTCGAGATAGACTGGATCGATCCGTGGCTCGACCGGGGCAACTTCAGGCTGAGTGGTCTGGCAGGCGGCCAGGAGGCCACCCAAGGCTGCTGCAGAACCCAACTTCATGAAGGTTCGCCGCGTCTGGGGTGCTGTCTTGCGCTTTTCGGTTTCGGCATGGAGCATAGTGATGTCCGTTCCTTTCCTTGTATTTGTGGGGTGGGCCAAAGATGGACGTAGCGTCCAGTCACAGTTTCGTCAGCTTCTATTTGATGGCGAGGGCAATTGTCTTGGCGTCTCCTCTTCGAGGAGTTGCTCGACTGAGTAGACTACGTCAGCGAAATTTCCCATTTCCCCGGGCATGACAGCCTTTTGTGGTGGCAGGCGCACACTCAGGGCATCCACAAGTCGATCGTTCACTGTTACTTCGTAGTGCAAATGGTTTCCCGTCGAGAGGCCGGTCGTTCCGACATAGCCGATGACTTGCCCCTGTTCGACCTGGGTTCCGGGAGCGATGCCATCGGCAATGCCGCTCATGTGGGAGTAGGAGGTTTCGAATCCATTGGCGTGCGTGAGCTGGACCTGACGTCCATAATTGCCATTCCAACCGGCCAATTTAACTTCGCCGTCGCCACCGGCATAGATTGGCGTCCCGGCCCCTGCCGCCAGGTCCACGCCCTCATGACCGAGCCGCCGACCCGTGACCGGATGCACGCGCATTCCCATCGGTGACGTCAAAATTCCGCCTCCCTCTAGTGGCCGACGCAGCAAGAGCGCACCACCCGATGCGCCTTCGCGGTCGAAGTATCCAACTGCACCTGATCTGTCCGTGAATCTGAAAAGTTCCAGTTTTTCTCCTTTGCTCACGAGTGACACGTAGAGCAGGTCCTCGTGATCCTGGGTTGCATTGGTTTTCAGAATTTCCAGTTTATCGCCCGGAGCGATCGTTTCCCGAAGATCGACATCATTAGAGAAGATCGAAATGAGATCTTCGATGACGTGGTCCGGCAAATCGCTGCGTCTCCCAGTTTCCCAGATTGACCGATAAAGTGTCGGAAGCGCTGCAACGTCGACCCGTTCAGCGCTTTCTTCGGGAAACGGTATGCTTGGCGGTTCCAGGGCGAGAACAAAACGACCGGAATCGGTCTGCGCGACTGTGAAGGCATGTGCATCGGAATTTTTCTGCTCGTCATGAAGATAAACGCTCAAGCGAACCGGGCGCGAGGCTTCGGTGTCGCCCCCTGTGCGGTAAAGGATTCTGAGGCGCGTTCGGGCCGGCAGGTTCGAAAGCCCGAGGACGTTACGGGTGGCCTCGATGATCTGGGCCGATGTTCCCGGCGTGAAGCCATTCTGATCCAGAACTTCAGTAACCAAGCTTTCTTCCTCAAGCTTGATAAGTCGCTCCGTTGAGCCTGCCCCCACTCTTCTTTTGGGAACCATAGTGACGTTATCGGGCACGTTGGACGCAATCGAGGAGACAACGGCGGGGAATTCCGAGGGCACCGCTGCGTAGGCGAAAGCCGCGGAGGGCGGCGCGACCGGCACTGTTGGCGATTGGTTCAAAATGAATGCGACAGCTGATGCATCACTGACTGCTGTCAGTGGCGCGGCATCCATCAGCATTGGCTTTGAGGAAATGAGAACCTCGGTGTCGACCGCTTCACCGTAGACTTGAGATGCGATATTTGGCGCCGTGTCTTCAGTTGGCGTCATTGCTACACCCATGTCATCATCGACATCTTCTGGCGCTGGAATATCGGCGGTCAGAATGGTCGCTGATGTTGCCAGTGAAACGTTGAGCCACTCAAACTCCTGGTTGCGGAGCTGCGCAGAGCGCCCATCGGTCTCAGCTACGCTCAAGGTGAACGTGCGCCTGTTCGGAGCTGTCTGCACCGTGGTCCGGGCGCGATTGGTCTTGCCGTCGGCTGTGCGGGACGCTTCGGGCTTCGAGCTTGCGTGGAAAGCGCTTGAGAAGGTGGAGAAGGTGTCTCTGCCCTCGAAGGCGACGAAAATGGCCCCGGCCATCATAAGGAAGGACACAATGCCGGTGAGCGTGATCGCTATCACCGAGTTTATGTCCAGCTCTCCCGCCTGCGGTATCGGGCCGTGTGCCGCGTTGACAAGAAGAGGCTCGGCATCCGAAATACCGAGAGACCCAAATTGCCTATCCTTCAGATTTTGAACGCGGCTCAATGGCATGACTGGCTAAGAGACCTTCCGATTCAAAGCGGCTTTGTTATTTGCCCCCATATGCCCACTGATCTTGTGGCGATGACGCGCCAGCACTGCCTGCGAAACAATGCTGGAATCCGGTTCGGCACCCGCGATGAGGCTGGAACGACGACCGAATTGCCAAGGACGCCCGATAAAGAATAGGCCGGGGACAGGCTCGATCCCTTCCCCTTGATCCATCTCGAACCTGATCCACGAATAGTCGTCCCGATATCCGGTCGCCCAGATCACAACATCCACCTGTTGGTTTGACCCATCCGCAAAACTGGCTGACGATCGATCCAAGCCTGTCAGGCGCGGGCGAATGCGAACACCCATTCGGGATAAATCCTCTAGTGCGTTCCCACGATGGGGAAACGGATCAGCACGGGCCATAAAGCGACCGATGAGCGATTTGCGGGTTGCCGAGAGCAATCCGAGGACCCTCAGCCAGTGCCAGACACTCCGGCCAAAAACTCGCTCGGGCAGCATTTTGCGCGGCTTGCCGGCTGCGAGAAATGTCTCATGATCGCGTGACAAGCCCGCAGCGATGTCGCGGCCCGATGCTCCGTCGCCAACAACAAGGACGCGTGAGCGGTCCTGAATGGCAGCGGATCGGAAAGTCTCTGCTACATAATGCGCGATATTGGGCGCATCGGCAGCCATGGCAGGGATCTTTGGCACCTGAAATGGGCCAGTTGCCACGATCACGGATGGCGCAGTGAACGTCCGACCATTGCCACACCGGACAAAGAATGTACCCTCACCATGTTGCTCCAGCGCCACGACACGATGGTCGAGGTAGACTGGTAGATTCAAACGTCTCGCGTAGCTCTCGAGATAACTGCCGAACTCGTCCCTGGTGGCGTAGCCATCGCGTTCACCATCAAGGGCCAGGCCCGGAAGCGCGCTCATGGTCCGGGGTGTAAACAGGGTGAGCCCGTCATAGCGCCGGCGCCAGACATTCCCCACTGCGCTTAACGCTTCGAGGATTACGAACCGAACGCCGGCTTGCGCAAGACGATGCCCCATGGCCAGCCCCGACTGACCCGCGCCGATCACGATAACGTCGAAAGCCTCAGGAGCCGAGCTGGCCTTTGTCAGTTCCCGGCCGAAGACAACGGCCATACCTCCTTGCGTATCGGTCATGGCGTTGCTACCGCCGTTCCTAAGGAGCTGCCAGTTCCCACGCATCGGTATCCGGCGCCCCACCATAATTCCTGGAACGTGATGTCGTGGAGGTGACTACCCATGGCCTGCCAGGGCGCCACGTCTTGGTAGTCCCGGCTCACCCCGAACGGCTTGTTGATTGCGATGGCAAAGTCTACCAGCCAATCGGGCCACCGATCCGGATGCTTGAGTCCGATGGATGCGAGGCGCCCGCCCGGCGGCAACCGTCGCGCGATCGTAGCTATGATCTCGGAATAGTTGGGCACCATCTCCAACGCAAATGCGGCAATTGCCGCGTCGAACTCGAAACGATAGGAGGCTTCGGCGATATCGCCTTGAATGAGGTCGATATTCGACCACCCCTTGCGGTCGACCAACGCTCGCGCGCGCTCCAGCATGCTGTTGGAGAGGTCAATTCCTATGATCCGTCCCCGCGGGCCCACAGCGTCGACGAGGAAGGTAAGGTTCGCGCCGGTCCCGCACCCGAGATCGATGACGGTGTCACCTGGACGAATGTTGGCCATTTGGATCATGGCTCGACGTTGAGCCTGCACGCCCAAGAGTCTGTATGCAAACAGTGCCCCGTCGTAGATCGGAGCGGTCCGATCATAGAGGGAGCGGATTTCGCTTCTGCTCAAAAGACCCATGGATTCACCCCAGATAGCTGGAAATCAGGGTGAAAAGAGCGAAGCCGCCGATGAAAGAGGCCGATGACCAACTGGCATCGGCGCTGGCATCGTGGGCCTCGTTCAGCATATCTTCGACCGCTGCGAGAAGCAGGATACCGCCCACGAACGCGAGGGCTGCCAACTGTATGGTCCGATCCTGGTCCCGGAGAAGCCAGAAACCGACCGTGGCCCCCAGAAGGCTGGCGAAGGCAAAGGATGCAGCAAGTAGGATGCGTTTGGTCCGCGATATCCCGCTCTTGCGAAGATTGGCGACCGCGGCAAACCCCTCAGGAAGGTCTGCGGTCACCTGTCCGATTGCGAGGACCAAAGCCAAACCGATCGAGACGGTCGAACCGATACCCACCATCAGGCCGTCGCTGAACAGATCAATTGCAACCGCAGCATAGATCATCCACGGCCCTTGCTCTCCCGATCCGCCCAGAATGGTGCCGAGGCCGCGATCAAGAACGACACAGGCGGCCCCGCCCAGGCAGAACGCGATCACGACGAGCAATGCCGATGCGCCCCCCAGCGCTTCGGGCATGATCTCGATAGCAACGACCGCCACGACAATTCCGGAGGCAGCGTGCAGTGCACGGTTGAGGGCCTTGTCGCTGACGCGGGCGAATTCGGCAACGATACCGCCGATGAAATTGCCGGCTGCAGGCAGAAGGGACAACAACAGAACTTGGATGAACGTCGGCATCTACGGCTCAGGCGTTACCAGTCAGGGATAGCTTGCATAGACTTCGGTGCTGCCATCTTGCTTCAACAGGAGCACATCATAGGGCTCCATATCCGGGGTCGGTTCACCCATGCCCGGCGAACCGCTGGGCATGCCCGGAACAACAAGGCCAACCGCGTCCGGTCGCTCGGCCAGAAGGCGATCGATCTCGCGTGCGGGAACATGTCCCTCGACGAGATAGCCATCGATCTCGGCCGTGTGGCAGGCGGCAAGGTTGGGGCCCAAGCCGGCGTCGACCTTGCGCAGCATGAGTGCACCCATGTCGAGATTTTCAACCCTTGCGCGATATCCATTCTCCTCGAGATGGCGAACCCAGGACACGCAGCATCCGCAACCCGAGGTCGAATAAACCTGTGCCTGCTGAGCCCCGAGCGCGGCACCAGACGCAATGGTGCCGATCAACATGGTCAGGCCTGCTAAAGTCAGGTGTCTCATGGTGTTATCTCCATTCCTCAGGCGTCGGCCCCTGTGAGCCGGCGCAGTTTCTCTACCTGGGTGTCCAGTGGTTCGTGAATATCGAGGGTGCCTACAAATTCGCCTTGAGCATCCATCATCAGGACACTCGCGGTATGGTCCATTGTGTAGCCGCCATCCTCGAGCTGGACCTTTTCAAAATACGCGGCGAAAGCATCGGCGGCTTGCTCGGTTTGCTCGAGGCTCCCCCGGAGGCCGAGGATGCGTTCGTCGAAATATCCGACATAGTCCGCCATGATATCTTGCGTATCCCGCTCAGGATCCACGGTGATGAAGAGCGGCGTGATATCGGCCTGGGGACCGAGTTGATCGAGCACTGCCGTCAGTTGAGCCAACGTGGTCGGGCAGATATCGGGACAATGTGTGAAACCGAAAAATACGAGATATGGAGTACCAGCCAGGTCTTCATTGGTGATCGTCTCACCCGTGTGAGCCGTCAATTCGAACGGCCCCCCGATCGCTAAAGAACCCGTCGACCCAGCGGAGGGGTTGGAGTTGACTCTCTCGAGGATGGCGCCCAGACCAATTGCAAGCGCGACGAATGCCAACAGTCCCCAAGCGCCGAACTTGATGACCCTGAGCGTCTTGGTCATTGGGTGGAGCCGTGGACGTCGCTGGCCGGTTGTCCGCCGATCGAGACGACATCGAACTCCATCGGAACTTCACCGGCATTCTCAAACCGCAAGGCCGCCGAATACGATTCACCTATCTTGAGAGGATTGGTGGGCGCGATGATCATGAGATGAACCCCGCCGGGTTGAAGTGTTACAGTTTCCCCCGGCGGAATGAGTAGGCCCTCCGCCAGAGGGCGCATCCGAGCGATGCCATCGGCGCTGACGCTCGATTCATGCACTTCGACTGCCTGTGCATCCGGAGCCGTCCCGCCAATCAGCCGGTCGGCCTCTTGACCCCTGTTGGTAATCGTAAGGAATCCCCCCGCAACGCGCGCTCCGGGTGGTGTGGCGCGCGCCCAAGGATGGTCGATGACAAGTGAGCCGACCGTATACTCGTGGGCCGCGACCGGAGCCGCTATCGGCAACAGCATCAAGGCGGCAAATATGGCCTTTGCAATCATGCAGCTTCTCCCTTGTTCGCTTCGGAAGACGTAACGCGGTCATCAGTCGATTGCAGTGTGCCACGTTGCCCCACGCCGATCTCGGCGGGCGCGATTGCTGCCCCCGATGGCACGGCTTGGTTGGATGAGAACCGCAACAATCGCAGCGCGTTGGCGGTCACCAGAACCGTCGCGCCGGTATCCGCCAGGATCGCCATCCAGAGCGTTGTCGTGCCCGTCAGGGTGGTTACCAAGAAGATCGCCTTCAGGCCGAGCGCGATTGCAATATTTTGCCAGATGTTGCCCATCGTGGCCCGTGACAGGGCGATGGTTTCCGCCACGCCCGAGACCCGGTTCTTCAACAGCGCGACATCGGCGGTTTCGAGTGCGACGTCGGTGCCGCCGCCCATGGCAATGCCTACCGACGCTGCGGCAAGTGCCGGCGCATCGTTGATGCCGTCGCCCACCATTGCGACCCCGCCTGCCTTACGCAGATTGCCGATCTCATCGAGCTTGGCGTCGGGCATGAGTTCGGATTTCACCGTAATGCCGAGTGTTCCGGCGATGGCCGCAGCCGTGCGCGCATTGTCCCCCGTCAACATGACACTGCGCAAGCCCAGCGCCGATAGCGACGCAATGCCGGAAACGGCATCCGCGCGTGGTTCGTCACGCAAGGCGATAAAACCAAGCAGTGCTTTTGCTGCAAGAACGACAACGACCGTCTTACCCTCGTCCTCCAGAGATTTGATCCTTTGCGCGATATCGACGGGGATTGCGATCTGTTCAGCGGCGTACCGGGGCGAGCCAACAGAGACAAAGCCTTCCTTGAGCCGCGCGGTTACGGCCTTGCCCGGGATGGCCTGGCTGCCGCCGAATACACGGGGAATGTCCAGCGACTTTTGTTCGGCCGCTGCGGTGATGGCGCTACCGAGGGGGTGACTGGAGCCGGATTCGACAGCAGCGGCGCGGGCCAGCAGGTCCGCGTCATCTCCCGAGATGGCAACGATATCGGTAACCTTGGGACGGCCCTCTGTCAGGGTGCCGGTTTTGTCAAAGGCAATTGTCTTGACGCGCCCAAGCTCTTCGAGTGCCGCACCACCTTTGATGAGCAGCCCCCGGCGGGCCCCTGCCGCCAAGCCCGAGGCAATTGCAGCAGGGGTCGAGATCACCAATGCGCATGGGCAGGCAATGAGCAGGACCGCCAGGCCGCGATAGATCCAGGTAGACCACTCCGCCCCGACCAGGAGAGGTGGGATCACCATTATCAGAGCAGACACCACCATGGCCGCAGGGGTGTAGTAGCGGCTGAAACGATCGATGAATCTCGCTGTTGGCGCCTTGGCACCCTGCGCCTCCTCCACAAGATGCACGATGCGCGCGATCGTATTGTCCCGAGCGGTGCGTGTGATCCTGACGCGGAGAAGCGCGTTCGCATTCACACTGCCTGCGAATACAGCGGCACCTTCCTCTTTGAGCACGGGGACTGATTCACCGGTGACGGGCGATTCATCGACTTCGGACACTCCATCGATGACCTCGCCATCGGATGGAATGCGATCACCGGGCCGCACGATGGCGATGTCGCCGATCTCAAGATCCGAGGCAGAGATCTCCACAACAGAGCCATCCCGCTCGACACGGGCACGGCGCGGTATGAGATCGATCAAAGATTTGATGCCGGCCCGAGCGCGTTGTGCCGCAAAGGACTCCAAAAGCTCACCGACTGAAAACAAGAAAATGACCACCAGGGCCTCGGCGCTTTCACCGATTACCAAGGCCCCTAGGGCCGCGACGGTCATCAAGGTCTCGATTGAAAACGGCGTTCCGTGACGTGCGCCGGAAAACGCGCGGCTGCCGATCGGCGCCAGCCCAACGACGGCGGCAATCGCAAAAGCCCACTCCCCAATGGCGGGGACAAAAAACGCTATGGCGAATGCCAGAGCCAGAAGAACGCCAGTTGCTGCAGCAAATCGGGCGTTGCGCGCCCTCCACCAGGGAAGGTCCGCTGCCTCGTCCCCAATGGCAGCGCTGGCGCCGTCGTCCTTTGCGTGCGGAACATAGCCAAGAGAGCGAATGGTGTCTTCGATGTTGCGACGGGTGGTTTGCCGCTCATCGAGCTTAAGCGTCACGGAACCCGCAGTGTGATTGACCGAAATCTCTTCGGTCCCGGGCAGCCGGCTGAGCGCGGTCTCGATCTTGAGCGCGCAGGAGCCACAATCCATACCATCGACACGGAGTTTGAGTGGTTCGGTTTTCGCGGCCATAGTCATTCCTTTCGCTGGGGACCGCGCCTTGTTTAAATGCTCTAGCCGCTATAGAGTCAAGAGAAGTATCTTCATTCTCGGAATGGGTTTTCGTTCATGCCGCAAATAATGGCGACCGCTGCAATCTATCTGATGGCTGCGATCGCGGAAATTGCTGGTTGCTTCGCCTTCTGGGCTTGGCTGCGCCACGGACAAAACGGACTATGGGTTTTACCTGGGCTTGTTTCGCTTGCCGTGTTCGCATGGCTTCTGACCCTTGCCCCGAGTGACCAGGCAGGCCGGGCTTATGCAGCGTATGGCGGCATCTACGTCGCGTCCTCGATCGCGTGGCTTTGGTTGGTAGAGCAACGGCGGCCGGACACTTGGGATCTGATAGGCGGTGCCATGGCGATTGCCGCCGCCGCAGTCATCTTGTTCGGCCCGCGAGAAGCGCAGTAGCATCAAGGAGACCTCGATGAACTTCCCAATTGGTGAGTTGTCCAAACGGACCGGCACCAAGGTGCCGACCATCAGATACTATGAATCGATCGGATTGCTGCCAGAACCGTTGCGAACCGAGGGAAATCAGCGGCGCTACGATCGCGGCCATCTCGACCGGTTGAGTTTCATCCGGCACGCACGATCCCTGGGGTTTGAAGTTTCCGATATTCGCGAACTGCTTGCCATGACGGAACGGCCACAGGATTCCTGTCATCAGGCCGACAGTATCGCCCGCGGTCATCTGGTAAAGGTTGAACGTCGCATCGAGCAACTGGAGACCTTGCGTCATGAATTGCAGCGCATGGTCAATGAATGTGATCACGGTCGCATCTGCGACTGCCGCATCATCGAGGTTCTGGCCGACCACGATCATTGCGAGACGGAACACAGCTACCCCGCCCATTTCGAGGCTGTGGGCTCAAGTCAATAGAATTGCGCTGGACGGTATCACGACACACCATTGATGGAGCTATTCAGCGTAGCGCTCACGCACGAGCGCCAACGCATAATCGCGCGCCCCATCGCTGATCTTTTTCGAGGGGCGGCCAATCGCTTTGTGCCGGATCGCACCGGCGCCATCATTGCGGATCCGCTTCATAAGCCGGCGAACCTGGCGCGGGCTGAGCGCAAGCACATGCGCCGCTGAAACCATCGTCATCCGGCCGGCGGCAACCTTCGACAAAACCTCGATCCGCTCCAGGTCGCGCGCGCTCATCGCAATCCATCCCATTTGCCGTCTCCCACGTCATCACAACGCGGGGAGTGTGACATTCCAACTTTGCAAAAACAGGACACTTCAACTTTGCGGCTACATATCTGATTCGCATAATTAACATTATGGAACTAAGCCATTGATTTTAAACATAATACGCAAGATGCTATGATTATTCAATTTTGGCAACCGGCAGCTCGTCGAGCTTGTGTCGCGGCGAGCGGAGAACAATTTTGATGTCCATTCTCGCTTATTGCTGCCGGACGCCGCCGGCAATGCATCCAGCCAAATTTGCCGTTGAACGCACGGCGTCAGCTTGGCGACGCAGCAGGAATGCGGGTCGAAGTCTGCCCAACGTTTTTGATGATGAAGCGGCTGCGCGGCAGAGCAGGTAACCTCGAATAGTCGATCCGCAGATCCTGCTCCGGCACATCATACCGTATGCTTCTGGATAGAACCTCCGAAGCCTGCTTCATCAGCTCGATCGTGATCCACTCACCTGGGCATCGGTGATGCATATGGTGATCGCCGCCACCTTGAGGGACGAAGTTGAAGGGGCTCCTGTCCCAATCACCAAACCGTTCTGGCCGAAACGTTTCGGGTGTTTCCCATGAGCGCGCATCATGGTTTGTGCCGTAAAGGTCGAGGAGAACGCGGCGTCCCTGGGGGAAGTGATACCCCTGCCATTCAAAGTCACGGCGCACCCGTGCCGCGACAGCAGGAAAGAAAGGATAGAACCGGCGGACCTCCTGGGCAAAGAGTTCAGTGTAGCTCTCATCATCGCCGGCCTGGAGCTTGCGCCGACACTCAGGATATTGATGCAGGGCGTGCGCTACAAACGTGATGTAGACGCTGACGGCCACAATCGGTCTGATCACGTTTAGCACTTCCACAGCAGCGAAGTGAGGCGGCAGCAACTCACCGTTCAGATCCCGGTGCCATGCAATAACATGGGCAGCGGATTGTTCGGCGGGGCATAACCGGCCGCTTCGAATCTGATCGATGATGGTCTCGATCCAGCGGTTGCTCCTCTTGCGGGCCAAGCGAGCCCACCAGTGTTTCGGCCCAATAGATCCGGCATAATCGAATAGCGCGGTGATCTCTCGCGTTCGCTGCGCGACTTCTGAGTCCGCGAGCGACACACCGGCCCAGGCGCAGGCAGCGCGCATGAGAAGGCCGTGCAACTCGTGATATAGAACCACTTCGTCCTTTAGCGTCCAGGCGCGAGCGTAGGTCTGCCACTCTTCGGCGGTTCCCGCCACCAGCCGAGCGAGCTGCTCAGCGCTCATCAGCGACATGAACATCCGCTTGCGGTGTTTGTGAGCCTCGTCGTCCAGGCCCTGCACGCCTCCCTGTCCGAGCAGCGTCTTTTGAATCCGCCCGACCATGGCGCCACGCCGCATGAACCGGTCGTTGTCGTAGAAGAGCCGAGCCGCTTCCGGCCCGGTCATGCAGGTCGCCTTTTGCAGCATCAGCCGTGTTTCGAATAGGTCTGCCCCATACTTCCGACATCGCTTCGATATGAACCGATACGGATCATTGATCAGGGCCAGAGTGGCGTCCGGCGTTGCGGTGCGGGGGATCTGAGGCATTGAAGCGTCCTTCGTCGGGCAGGCACTGGTTCAGGCGCTACGGGCTTTCGTGTCATCTCTGGCTATGACGCTCTCGATGAGCAAGAGCCCCGCCCCGCATACGATCGCCACGTCGGCAAGATTGAAGGCTGGCCAATGATAGCTGCCAATGTAGAAATCCAGAAAATCCGTCACGGCGCCCTGCCGCAGCCGGTCGAGCAGATTGCCCAGCGCGCCCCCGACGATAAGCCCGAGGGCGGCGGCCGTGAGACGGTTGTCGGTTCGCTTGATCCAGCCCAGGAGTCCCGCGACTATGGCAAGCGTGAACGCCATCAGGATCCAAGCCGGAGCCTCGCCGAACAATCCGAAGCTCACGCCGGTGTTAAAGCCGAGCACGAGATTGAAGAAGTCGGTGACAGGGATGACCTGAGGTGGGTTCATGACATGGTTCAGGACCAACCATTTCGTCGCCTGATCAAGGAGAAATCCGCCAAGGGCGATTGGAAGGCCGAGCCTGAGCATATCGCATAGTCCCTTAAAAATTACGGCTCAGCCGATTCGGCCGAGGGCCGGGAACGTCTGGAGGAGCCAAATTGCAAAGCTGGAGAGATGGCCGGTAATCATGGCGATACCCATGACCACCATCACCCCGCCAGCGACGATTTTGAGCACCCGGCCAGTTCGGCGCATTGACAACATCCGTGTCATGAATCCGCGCATGAACAGAGCGGCCAGGATAAAGGGCAGGCCAAGGCCCAGCGAGTATACGGCCAACAGTGCCGTTCCGCTTGCAACCGTGGCGTTGGCGGCGGATAGGGCCAGGATCGAGCCCAGCACAGGTCCGATGCATGGGGTCCAGCCGAACGCGAAAGCGAGACCGAGCAAGTAGGCAGACCAAGCGCCGCCGCTGTTCGGACTGGAATGGAACCGCACGTCACGATCGAGCCAAGGCATCGGTACAAGGCCGGTTGTGAACAAGCCGAAGATGACGACGATCACACCGCCGATCAGGTTTGCTTCGTAAAGATGCGTGCGCAGGAGTCCGCCCAACGCGGTCGCACTGGCCCCGAGCAAGACGAACACGGTCGAGAAGCCGAGAACGAAGCAGAGGCTGAGGCCGAGGGTTCGGCTCGCCGCCGTTATTCCGGAATGGGCCGGAACCCCGTCGGCGCTGATCGTGCGCCCCGCGACATAGGATATATAGCCCGGTACTAGCGGCAGAACGCAGGGCGACAAAAAGGATATCACGCCTGCGGCGAAGGCTGTCGCTATTCCGATACTGGAAATCTCCATCAGACCAGCTCCAGCACCCAGACAACAACGACGGCTACATAGGTAGCGTAGGCGCCAACCAGGGTAAGAACCTGCCAGCGGCGGAAGCCGGGTTCGGACCCGCCCCAGCGGACGAACGCCGCGTAGAGCGCAGGCATAAGCGCGACAAAGACGAAACTTACCCAGACCAGCCGGAAGTTGTCGATCTGCGTCCCGACAAGCGCCAAGGGCAGAAATCCGACCGTCATGGTCATGGCGTGATCGCCGATGATGTTGGTGAGTGCCGGCGTGATCTGGCCGCTCCGCGACACCTTCCAGGACGCGAAGATCTCTGGCAGGGCGGCAACCGGCGCAGTGATGAACAGGCCGCCGATGATCGGCGAGATGCCAAACGCCTGCACTAGATTTTGGGTCGAGATGACGGTGAAATAGGCGCCGAGTGCGAGAACCCCAACGCCGGCGACCGCCATCCATATCCCCTTGCGCGACCACTCGACCTGCTCGGGCTTCTCGCGGCCGCGAAAAAATGCCTGGGCGGCATAGGCGGCATAGGCGGCCAACAGGACCCCGCCATCAATTGGCTGTAGCCCCTGCCAGGGCGCAGGAAGGATCAGGAGAGCCGCGAGCGCCAATATGCCGAGATATGGAAGAGCCTGCACGGTTGCTGCTTTCGGATCAACACGCAATAGGTGCTCGCGCAGGTGCTGTTGATGTCCCGGATCATCGGGAATGTCGCGCTTGCGCGTTGCGATATAGCCGACGGAAACGAGCGCGGGGATGCCGATGGCGGTCGAGCCGAGCATTGCCCCCAAGCCGATATCGGTCACGCCCCGCACGGCGCTGGTAACGTTGACACCGACTTCCGGGCTTGCAGTGGCGATGCCAATCAGAGAGCCGCCAGCAGCCGCCGAAAGCCCCCACTGTTTGCGCAACTTACGAAGGGGCTCCGCCAGATGATCGGAACCCCACGCCGCCGCGAAGACGGCGGCCAACAGGACAGCAGCCCATATCCAAGTGCTCATGCTCCTCCGTGACAGGTTGTCCGGATCGAGCTGATCGACAAGGCGCGGTTCGTGAAGGAGCGGTCGGGTTCGCGGCTCGATATCATGCCGGAGCGCTCCGCCGTGTCGACGAAGCTTCCCGCAAATCGCTGCGGGCGTCGCGGATGATCGACCAGGACGACTGCAGGAACAGGCCGGCGATCACGGCGGCGACGACGAGGTCCGGCCAAGCCGTTCCGGTCCAAGCCACCAGGCCTGCCGCCACGACGACGGCTGCGTTTCCGATCGCGTCGTTGCGCGAAAACAGCCAGACCGCCCGCACATTCGCGTCGCCCGTTCGGTGGGGCAGCAATGGAAGAACCGCAACCACATTGACGACGAGTGCAACCAGTGCGAACAGGCCCATCAACTCGGCCTCGGGTTGCTGCTGCACCAGCACGCGATAGGCCGTATTCACAAGGACCCCAAGGCCGAGCGCCCCAAGAAAAAGGCCTTGGATTAAGGCGGAACGGGCGCGCCAGACGATGCTCCACCCGATGGCGAGGATGCCAAGAAAAGTAATGAGGCCGTCGCCCAGGAAATCGAGTGCGTCGGCCTTTAGCGCCTGCGAACCAGAAATAAAGCCACCGAACATCTCGATGATTCCGTAGCCGACATTGAGTACGACCACGATCCACAACGCGCGTTTGTAGGCCGGTGTAATGTGCGATAGGTCCTTGGGCAGATCGTCAATGTCGCCCTCGGTGTCGGTTTCGGGCGCATCCAGACGGTCAAGCCGGTATCCGATGCCGCTGACAGCGCGCTCGACCTCCGGGAGGCGGGCCGCTGGGTCGCTTACGTGCAACGTCATGATCTGCGTGGCAGTCGAAACCTTTACCTCGTCCACCCCAACCGAGCGCACTGCCTTCTCGATCTTAGCCGCGCAGGAGGGGCAATCCATGCCGGTGACGCGGTAGCGTGCGGTCTCGGCATCGTGCGCTGATGCTGTTATTGTCATGGCTATCTTTCCTGTTCGAGAGAGGCTATATATCATCCGTGACTGATATGTCTAGTAATGTCGAAGTGCTGGAGCGGATCAAGGATACAACCTTTGCTCTGCGTACGAAGCTATTCCGGGGATTGGCCGATGCCTCGCGCTTGTCAATTCTTGATGCTTTGCGCACGCGGCCGTTGTCTGTCGGCGAGATCGTCGCGATCACGGGTCTGTCGCAGCCGAACGCGTCGAACCATCTGCGGTGTCTCAGCGAATGCGGCCTCGTCTCCGGCGAGCAGCGCGGCCGTTTTGTCCATTATCGCCTGAGCGATCAACGTCTGAATGATCTGTTTTTGCTTAGCGACGAGCTGCTGACGGAGACCGCGTGCGCCGTAGATACCTGCGGGAACTATGGCACAAGCTGATCCAAGCGGGTTATTGCTGGCGCAGCGCTCCATTTTGCGGTCCCGCCGATTTCAGGTCGCGCATGAGGCGTACCTTCCTCGGCAGCACACCGGCGCGGATCGCCGTTCCCGGCCATGCAAGTCCAGGATCGGGCCGCGGACGTGATCCGTTTCGAAGGGCCTGACGGACAGGTCGTCACGTTGCCGCCGCTGGCCTTCTACACCTTGATGGACCCTATTCCCGGGCGCCGCGCGCAAAGGCGAGGCTAAACGCTGCGCTCCTAAAGCATGTAACCGATGTCAGAGGCTCCGGTCGGATAGGCGAACATCGTCTGCTTGAGCGCCGTTGCAGTCAGCTCGTGCCGGATTGCGAGCGCGAACAGGTTGATGATTTCATCAGCGTGCGGGCCGACCAGATGCGCCCCGAGCACCCGTTCAGTACCTTCCTCGACCATCACCTTGAACCCGTAAACCGGCTCGGCCGTCTGCCGGGCGGTGAACCAGTCCGAGGCCTTTTGTGACTTTATGCTGAATTTTAGCCCCTGCCGCTGCGCTTCTTCTTCGCTCAGGCCCACGGCGGCGATCGGCGGAAGCGTAAACGCAACGCGCGGGACGCCACGATAATCTGGCTTGTGCCCGTTGCCTTCAAGGATGTTGCTGACAACCAATTTTGCGTCGTGACTCGATACTGGCGTGAGCGGCGGGCCAACCTGGGCGGCATCGCCGGCTGCATAAACAGCCGAGTTCGAGACGCTTTGCAGATACTTATTGAGCTGCAAGCGGCGATCCTTCACCGCCACCCCGGCGGCGTCAAGATCGAGGCCGTCGAGGTTCGGGACGCGCCCGGCGGCATGGATGACCAAGTCGGCCTCTATGGTCACGCTCTGTCCGCCCGATGAAGCTGTGATGCGATATCCGTCTCCGGCCGTCTCGATCGACGTCACTTCCGTGCCCGTGCGCACGTCGATCCCGACCGCCTCGAAACTCTCCATCAGCCAGCCGACCAGCTCCGGCTCAAAATGGGTGAGCATCCGATCGCCGCGTTGCAGCACCGTCACTTTCGCGTTGGCGCGCGCCGCGATACTGGAGAACTCGGCCGCGATATAGCCGCCGCCGACCATGACAATGCGTTCCGGCAGGGATTCGAGGGCAAGAAAGTCCTCATTGTCGATCAAATGTTTTTCGCCGGGGATTCCGAGCGTCACCGGTTTTGCGCCCGTGGCGATCAGGATGTGGGCGCCTTCGAGCGCGGTTCCCTCGACCTCGACGCTGTTCGGTCCGGTAAATCGCGCCTGGCCGTGGAAGGCGGCAATGTCCTTTTCCGCGTAACTGTCCTCGTGCATTTCCGGTACGGGATCGGTAAAGCTGCGCTTGAAGGCGATCAGCTCGGGCCAATCGATAAGCGGCATGCCGGCGATCCCCTTGTCCTGCATGCGCCTGGCATGGTCGATCGCGGCGGCCCCGCCGACCAGCATCTTTTTCGGATCGCAGCCGCGGAGCGCGCAGGTGCCGCCAAAGGGCTTGTAGTCGATCACGGCGACGGAACGCCCCGCCGCGTGGGTGCGCATCGCCGCCACGCGCGCGGCCGTTCCGGTGCCAATAACGATCAGGTCGAATTTCTCTGTCATCATGCGCCAACCCCTGAAGCGGCGCAGCAGTTCCCGGATGAACCGCGTTTTCGAGCTTCCTGAATCGGCGGGCACGGCGCGGATCCATAGGAGCAGTAGACGCAGCAATCGCCGTCATGCGGGCGCAGGACAGTACCGCAGCCTTTGCAGTCATAGAAGAACTGGCATGCGTCCGTAGGCATGATCTCGGTTTCCTGGTGTCCACAGCGCGGACAGATGAGAGTGCTCTTAAAATCCGCCATGTCGTCGGTTGCTTTCTCTAAAGAGCGTAAATCGTAGTCCCGGTGAAGACCGCGAGGGCTGGCAGCACGTCCAGTTTCCCTCGATCCGGTTGGCTTCAAGCTGTAGGATACAATCTGTAGCGGCTACAGATACAAGAGGTTATTTTTGGCTCAAAACCGGGAGTTCGGCATTGGGGAGCTGTCACAGCGAACCGCCGTCAATATCGAAACGATCCGCTATTATGAACGGGTCGGGCTATTGCCATCGCCGCCCCGGACCCAAGGCGGCCACCGGCTTTATTCCAGCGCGCACCGGAAACGGCTGGTGTTCATCCGGCGCAGCCGTGAGCTGGGCTTCACCCTCGACGAAATCCGCAATTTGTTAGGACTTGTCGAAGGCAGTTACGCCTGCGGCGATGTGCAGGAGGCGGCGCTGGCCCATCTGAAGCATATTCGGCTCAAGATTGCCGATCTTCGGCGCATGGAGCGTACGCTTGCCGATACGGCCGCACGCTGTGAGGGCGGAACGGCTGCCGACTGCCCGATTATCGACGTGCTCAGCCGGGCGCCGGGCTGATGATTGCCATGTCGCGACAAGCCGCGGATTCTCACGGCTCACACGACATAGCGGTCCCAGCTCCCATAATGCTCCTTACTACGGGGACCGCGCGGCAGGCTAAGGCCGATCAGGAGAATGCCGGTGATAACGCTTGCCCCCGAAGCGAGCGGCGCCGCGCCGATAAGCAGCCAAGGCGACGCAATCAGCCACAGCCCAAAGGCTACGTTGATGAAGCGCAAGGGCCGCGCGACTTCCGCCATAGCCATCACGGCAACGGTGACAATGAGCGCGCCGACCAGATGATCGCTGTCCGCCATCGGTGGCTCGGTACCGAACGCTAGACGGCTGAACATAAGCCAAAGGCCAACGGCAGCGCTTCCAACGAGCGTCCACGGTACAGTCACCCCACGGGTCGCCGACTTGATGGTGCCCCCGAGATCGGAATCGAAGCCGGACTGCTTGTCCTCGCCGCTGCCGGGCAGCGCGTCGCCCTTGAAGAAAGATCGCCAGAACGGTCGTCCGCGCCGCTTGTTTAGGACCAGGAACTGCCCCATCGCCACGAGTTCATCGAGCGAATATGGAATCATGATCAGCATCGCGAGCGCAGCCAGCAGGCACAGCGTGCAATAAGTGCCGATAACGATCGGCTGAATGATGATGAAGTAGATCGATATGACACCGAGCGGCACGACGACAATGCCGAACAGGAGGACCATCCATGGCATCGTACGCCAGCGGGCGCGGCCTCCCATGACGCCCATCAACACCTCAAACATGTAAGTGGTGGCGCCCAGACCACCATCCGCAATTGGCCAGGCTTTGGAAACGTCCGAAGTGATAATATACTCGGTGCCATTCCGGACCGCATCGCCGGAAAAGAACGGTTCCCAGACGCCATCGATATGGCCCAGCTGATAGGCGGCAAGCACCCGGGAAATAACGAACCCAATGGCGCCGAGCGCGATGATCGGCAGGCGCTGCAAATAGGTTGAGGGCGAATAGGTCCAGCCAGGGGGCATGTCGGAGGAGTCCATCATGCCTTCGTGGCTCATGCCTGGCATCATCGGCACGAGGATGGCAAAAGTAATCACGAGTGCGCCCACCAATGTGTCATTGGCATAAACGGCGGCGTTTGGGGTCCAGAAGATGAGTGGCGCGAAGAGAAGCCAGATTCCGACTGCGGTATTCGCCCATGGCGCCCAACTGAAGCGCGGTGACAGTGACAGAGCGCTGAAAACCATGATCAGAATGCCGCTGACCAGGCCGCTCCAGGCGGTAAGCGCGCTCCGCAGCGCCGGGTCCCACAGTCCGCGTTCTTCCGTGACGCGCAATACTGCTTCACGGAAATTGTCCTCACCGAATGTGCCGAAGACAAACGGGCTGGTGGCGAGCCAAAGCCCGAGCAGGATATTAAGGAAATGCACCCAGAGCATATTGAAATGCATTTGCCGCATTCCCTGCTTATGCTCGCGCATCATTTCCTGATGCTCGCGCGGCTCTTTGCTGCTGTGGCTCTGCTGCTCCTTTTCGACCTGCTGCGAGGCGACTTTCGCCGAATTCAGCTTGTTGGCCTTATACCAGCCGACCGGATCGGCTTTCAGCGCATCGATCATTTTCGGCAGCGTCTCACGCAAGGAATGCTTGGGCTGCCATTCGAGCAAATCCCGGGCGCGAGCAATATTCAGTTCATAATGGTCATCGGAGATGTCGACCATCCACGGCCGGATAAACGGATCCTCGTCGAAAACCTCTCCTTCAATCCAAGCACCGGCACGCGCGACCGACTTCGGGACCGTGCGAGTTTCCCAATCCTCATCATGAATGAGGCGGCCAAGGTCGCGCTGGAGCTCGCCAAAACTGAGCGTTTCGGGCTCGCCCAGAAGGATTGGTACTTCTGACGATAGTTCTTTGCGGCGATCAATAGCGTCTTGCAAAGCATCGGTGAGATCGTCGAGGTGCAGGAAAGGCTGACCGGAATCGAGATCGCCGGGATAGACGTGGCTGATCAGCTGGCGCTCGTAAATGCGCGCGATCTGACGGGAGAGAAATGCCGAGTGGCACATGTCATCGTAGACGCCGGCTGGGCGTACTATGAGAGCGGGCACGCGTCCGCGCATTTCATGGATCAGCTCCTCCGTTCGAATCTTGGAGGCTCGGTAAGGGAGCTTTGCATCGAGCGCCCAGTCCTCGTCGATCGGCTCGCCGCGCCTGCCCGGTGCATGGACCAGCATTGTGCTGGTGAAAATGAATTGCTCGACATCGAACGCCTGTAGACCGCGGAGCAGCCGCTCGGTCCCGTGGACCGTAACCTGCTCGTATTTGGGGTTCGGCTCGCCGCTCAGATCAAAATACGCGGCGAGATGAATCACCGAGGCGATACGGTTGCCATAGGCAGTGCGAACGCGTTCAAGCGCTGCCGCAACGCTTTCTTGCGAGGTCAAATCAATGCATACGCATTCGGCTTCCGAAGGGGGGTGAGGCGATGTTTCCCGGTCCAGTCCGATGAGGGTGAACCGCCCGGCCAATTTGCGGATGACGGCGGAACCAATAAAACCGCTGCTGCCCGTGACGATAACAATGTCCTTGCCGCCCCTCATCCCTGCCCCCCGGGTCGTGGCAGTTTGTCCGGCTTCAACCCCTCCGATGTTTGATTGGTACCCCGATCACGAGCACAATCAGTGCCAAACCCACAATAAGGGTCATGCCGCCTATCATTCAGTTCAGCCCCTCCATTCCCGCTATAGATTTTTTTCGGCTCCGCGCTTCGCGGTGTGAAGATCCAGTCGCCGGAGCGGGAAAGCAAATTCATTCCAGCCTCCTCGAGACTTGTAATAGTGGGTCAACACGTCATCGGTCGGTCAACACTCCTCCAAGAGAAAGTGCCTCAGATCATCGAGGTTGCAAAAAAAGTTCGAATTGCGGTCACCCATCATGCCGGACAGCAATTTTACTTGGAGCTGGCGACTGCCACTTGGTGTTCAGGCTTTTGTCGTTACTGGCCGCCCATGTGCGACGATAATCGAACCGATCTCAGCCTGAGCGCATTGCCAATCACCGAGACGGACGAGAGGCTCATTGCGGCGGCCGCGAACATTGGCGAGATCAGCAGTCCGAAGAACGGATAAAGGAGACCGGCAGCGATCGGAACGCCGACGGTGTTGTATATCATCGCGAAGAACAGGTTCTGCCGAATGTTGCGCATCGTGGCGAGGGATAGGCGGCGCGCCCTCACGATCCCGCCAAGATCGCCCTTGACCAGGGTGAAGCCGGCGCTCTCGATCGCGACGTCAGCCCCCGTGCCCATTGCGATGCCGACATCGGCCTGTGCCAGGGCGGGGGCGTCGTTTACCCCGTCCCCGGCCATGGCCACCTTGCGTCCCTCCGATTGCAGATCGCGAATGATGCGCGCCTTATCCTCGGGCAGCACGTCGGCGCGGACTTCATCGATGCCGAGGCGGCCCGCAACAGCGCGCGCGGTTCGCTCATTGTCGCCCGTTGCCATAACGATCCGGAAGCCGAGGTCATGCAGCGCCTTGAGCGCGGCCGGCGTCGTCTCCTTGACGGGATCCGCAACGCTTACGAGACCCGCGACCCCGCCATCAACGACGACGAACATGACGGTCTCCCCCTCATCGCGCCGGGCGTTTGCGGTCTCGGCAGCTGACGGTGCCTCGACCCCGAGCTCCGCCAGCATCCTCGCATTGCCCAATGCGACCGCCTTGCCGTCTACCACGCCTTTCACACCCATCCCGGTGACCGCCTCGAAATCGTCGGCCTTGGCGAGCGTGAGGCCTCGCGCCTCGGCACCCCGGACGATCGCCTCCGCCAGCGGATGTTCTGAGCCCCGCTCCAGGCTTGCTGCGAGGCGCAGAATCTCGGCTTCGTCATGACCTCTCTCGGGCAGCACGACGGAAAGCTCCGGCTTGCCAACCGTAAGCGTTCCGGTCTTGTCGACGATCAGCGTATCCACTTTCTCGAAAGCTTCTAACGCTTCGGCATTCTTGATGAGCACGCCCGCTTGCGCACCGCGCCCCGTCGCCGTCATGATCGACATTGGCGTGGCAAGACCGAGCGCGCAGGGGCAGGCAATGATGAGAACGGCAATGGCTGAGATAAGAGCATAGGCCAGCGCAGGCGACGGACCCCAAATAGACCAGGCGAGGAACGACAGCACCGCGATCGCAATCACCGCCGGTACGAAGTAACCGGCTACAGCGTCGGCAAGCTTTTGGATTGGCGCGCGCGATCTCTGCGCGGCCGCCACCATCTCGACGATCTGCGCGAGCATCGTGTCCTTGCCCACTCTCTTGGCCTCTATGATGAGACTTCCGGTCCCGTTGATCGTTGCTCCGGTGACAGGATCGCCCGCGATTTTCTCTACCGGCACCGGTTCGCCCGTCAGCATCGACTCGTCCACCGACGACCGTCCTTCCACGACCTCGCCGTCGACCGGCACTTTTTCACCCGGACGCACCCGGAGTCGCTCGCCGATCTCCACATCTTCGAGCGGCACCTCCTCTTCAACGCCACCCTCGCGGATCACGCGAGCGCTCTTGGCCGCGAGATCGAGCAGCGCGCGGATGGCCGAGCCAGTCCGCTCGCGCGCTCGCAGCTCCAGGATCTGGCCCAGGAGGACGAGAACCACAATCACAGACCCAGCCTCGAAATAGATACCGACGTTCCCCTCAGCGTCGCGAAATCCGCTGGGGAAAAGGCCTGGTGCGATTACGGCGACAGTGCTGAACGCCCACGCCGCAAAAATCCCCATGGCGATCAGACTGAACATGTTGAGGTTCAGGCTGCGGAAGCTTTTCCACCCCCGCACCAGGAACGGCCACCCCGCCCAAAGGATCACCGGCGTGGCTAGAATGAGTTCTAGCCAGTGGGCAAGTCGCTCCCCGGTCCAACTACGGATCGGGATACCGACATAGCCGCCCATTGCCAAAAGGAGAACCGGAATGGTCAGGACGACACCAATCCAGAACCTCCGGGAGAAGTCGACCAGTTCTGGGTTTGGGCCTTCGTCGCCCTGCGGGACGCCTTTGGGCTCCAGCGCCATCCCGCAGATCGGGCAGTCCCCCGGTCCAACCTGCTCGATATCAGGGTGCATCGGGCAGGTGTAGATCGTGCCGGCTGGCATAGGTTCTGGCGTCGGCTTGCCCTTGAGGTATGTCTCGGGGGCCGCTTCGAACTTCTCCTTGCAGCGAGCCGAGCAGAAGTAGAAGTTTTCGCCCGAATACGAGGACAAGTGTTTGGCAGTCGCCCGATCGACTGCCATGCCGCAGACCGGATCGACGGCCTCTATAAAGTCGCTAGGCGAGGCGGCGAAGCGAGACCGGCAATTCTCGGAGCAAAAGTGGTAGAGATGGCCTTTGTGCTCATGGCGGGGGCTGCTGTCCCCCGTCTCTACCACCATGCCGCAGACTGGGTCTCTGGTCATTCCCGAATTGGCGCGCGCTACGTCCATGGTCAACCCTCCAAGCAGTTGAGCACCAAAAAGTAGCGCTTCCACCGATGGGAAGGTCAAGGCTTAAAAAAACGTCGAACCCCCATTGACCTTCCCATCGGTGGAACCCTTACGTAAGGCTGGGAAGTGGATAAAAGGTACTGCCACGATGAACATCGGAGATGTCTCTGAACAGAGCGGTTTGCCAGCCAAGACCATACGGTATTATGAGCAGATTGGCTTGGTGCGGCCCTCGCGAAGCGAAAACGGATATCGTGATTTCGAGTCTGAGGACTTGCACAAGCTCACATTTCTGTGCCGCGCCCGATCCCTTGGATTCAGCATAGATGAGTGCCGGACGCTTTTGTCCCTGTACGAGGATCGTGAGCGATCGAGTTCAGAGGTCAAGAAGATTGCCGCAAAGCATCTTGCCCATGTCGATAAGAAGATATCGGAGCTGCAGTCGTTGAGTGCAACACTCCGTGATCTTGTCGATCGCTGCAATGGCGACGATCGTCCTGAATGTCCGATCGTCAACGATCTGGCTCACTCCGGAACAGCCTAAAGGCATTCGAAGGCGCAATTGGTCGCAACCATATCTATGGAAGTGCAACCGCCTATAGGGTAAGTTATCAGTATGAAGTTCTTCGTCCGGCTCATTGTTGTTACCGTCCTTGCCGCTTTCGCGGCAAGTTCGGTCGCGCATGCAACGGGCTCGGCGGAGATGACCGCCGCCATGATTGCCTCCGACGACGCCGCGATGGATATGCCCGATTGCGACGCATGTGGCGACGAAGGCCAGACGGCTTTCGCGTGCGACGTCATCTGTGGAGCGGGCGGTTTCGCATCTTTGCTTGTCCCGCAGTCGCAGGGGATGTTTCAGTCTCCCCGTCAGACGCTTAATCCGGTGGTGACGCAGAATCTGCGCGGTCTTACCGGTCCCCCAGCCAAACAACCTCCTCGATCCCTCATCTGATCTGACGCCCGGCGCGCGAGCGCATCCGGGAATGTCATCTCGTGCTTCGGCGACGCATTTTCTCCGACGCGCGCGATCCAGTCCTTACCGACTGGGGCACCCACTGGCCCCGGCGGTAGACCGAGAGTTTGATGAGGAATAATTATGTCCCGCCACTCATATCCGGCGCTCACGCGCCGCATGTTCATCCTAGGTTCCGGTGCTGCACTCGGGACCTCGGCATTACCAATGGCTCTGCGTGCTGCCGTACCGGCAGATTCGGCCATGGCGGTCGTCGCCTTCGATGGCGATGCTTTGCTCGCCGCTGGCTCGAACCTGATCCGCAGCGAGGATAACGGCAAGTCCTGGACAGCGCTGCCGGTTCCTGCCGCCATTCTAGGCCTGGCCACGCACCCTGCGCAACCGGGACATCTCTTTGCCGGTCTCGCTTCTGGCGGCGTCGTCTTGTCCCAAGATGGTGGCCGCAGCTGGGAAACCCGCTCCCGTGGGCTCGCCGAGGGTGAAGTCGATGCTGTGGCCGTAGCGGCCGGCCAACCTGACATGTTTTATGCAGCAGTCCGGGGGGACGGCCTTTGGAAAAGCGAGGACGCTGGTGGAAACTGGAGTCTTGCTATCGATCGCCCCTGGCTCGAGGACGCCGAACGTGACCCTTTGGCGCTCGCTTCAGTCGATTTGGCAACGGGCATGGGCGGAATCTGGATCTACGCCGGCACCCCAGCGGGCCTGACGCGTGTTCCCGACTGCTTCTGCCGCTGGCAGGACGTCCAGCCCGGCGACGCGATGGATGCCCTGGTTGCAGGCGACACGCCTCCTTCGGAAGCTCCGCTCCCAAGGAGCGAACCGGTCCGAGCGCTCGCCAGTGCACTCTCTGCACCCGAAACACTGTACGCCGCGCTGCCGTCGGGCGTCTGGACGTCCCGCGATGGCGGCGTGGTTTGGTCGCATGTCGCGCAGGGCTCTGCCTCGGCGGTCGCTGTTCATCCCGCCGATGAAAAACGTTTGATCGCCGCGCTCGACGGCGTCCTGAAACTCAGCCGCGATGGCGGCGCAAACTGGACCACTCTCGCGGTCGCTTGATGGAGACTATAATGAAAAAACTCTTCGCCCTCGCCTCGCTCGCGGCTCTCGCAGTCGGAGGAGCGATTGCGTTCACGACACTCTCCAGTGCGCAGACGGATCAGCAGACTGTCGCCGGCATGGGAGAGATGGCTGCGGCTGAGCTCTCCCGAGAAATCACGATCTGGCGCAGTCCGGGCTGCGGGTGTTGTGACACATACGCCGACTATCTTCAGGCAAACGGCTATCGGGTGACCCTCGTCGACGACCAGGATTTCGACAGGCGCTCGGTCGAGGCGGGTGTTCCCGAGCAAGGACTCGGCTGCCATCTGGCTGAGATCGACGGCTATTACGTCAGCGGCCTTGTGCCGACCGCGATTATCGATCGGCTGTTGACCGAGCGCCCGGAGATTGAAGGCATCACGCTGCCGGGAATGCCGGCAAACGCCCCAGGCATGGCTCCCGAGAAAAGCGGCACCCTTAAGACTTACGCATTCGGCGAGGACGGGATCACCGTCTATTCCAATGAGTGAGTGTATGATGGGAATGATGAACGGACCGATGATGGGCCTCATGATGGCCGGCGGCGGTCTTGTCTTGCTGCTTGTTTTTGCGGTCTTGGTCCTAAGCCTCGTGGCTCTGGTGAAATACCTGAGGGGGCCGAAATGACCCGCAAACTGATCATAATCGCCAGTGCCACTGTTACGAGTCTTGTGGCCATCGCCGCGCTCGCGCAACAGCAGGACCACGACGCGAGTGCGGAGGGCCTGACGGTCCTGGGCGAGCCGGTAACGATGGAAGAAATTGCGGTTGGACGGCAACTCTATGCGGAAAGCTGCGCCTCCTGCCACGGGGCCAATTTGGAGGGTCAAGCCGACTGGAAGCGCAGGCTCGATAACGGCCGCATGCCGGCCCCGCCGCACGATGAAACCGGGCACACCTGGCACCATTCGGACCAGGATCTGTTCACCATCACGAAGAACGGTGTCGAGGCGGTCGTGCCGGGCTACGAGAGCGACATGCCTGCCTTCGAAGGAACATTGGACGATGCCGAGATCCGCGCCGTGCTGGCCTACATCAAAAGCACATGGCCCGAGCGCCAGCGTACCTTCCAGGCAAAGGTCACGGCGAACGACGAGGACAGGTCATGAGCACAAGCGAAGGTCGGGCTCCGTCGTGGGTCGGCAGGTTGGTTCTGATGTTGCCCGTCGCGGTCTTCGCCGCCGTTGCACTGGCGCTCTACTGGGGGCTCAACGACAACGACGACAGCCTGCCATCGACACTCATCGGCAAGCCGATCCCTGAGTTCGACCTTCCTCCGGTCGAGGGCAGGCAGACCGGCTTTTCTTCCGCCGATCTTCGCGACCAGGTATCGATTGTCAATGTCTGGGCATCGTGGTGTGTGCCCTGCCGGGTGGAGATGCCTCTGCTCAACGAGCTTGCCGAGGACGGCATAGTTCCAATCTACGGAATCAATTTCAAGGACGATGCCGTGGAGGCATTGGCCTTCCTAGAAGAGCTTGGCGACCCCTACACCCGGATCGGTGCGGACCAGTCGGGTCGTGTCGCAATCGACTGGGGCGTCTACGGTCTCCCCGAAACCTTCGTTGTCGATGCCGACGGGCGGATCGCTTACAAGCACGTCGGACCGTTCGATCGAACGTCGCTCGAAGAGGATATCCTTTCCGTCGTGCGGCGATTGCAGGCGGAGGACGGATCATGAAGCGTCTCGCCTTTTTCGCCGGCGAAATGGCGTTGGCCGACCCTCCTGCTGTGGCCCTTCGGCCGATGCCGCTCTCCCACGAGATCGAGATCCGATATCTCGGCATCTACCTCGCCGAAAAACTGCTGAAGACGCTCGCATCCGGCGGAAACCAGCCCTCCGACGATCTTTTTTATCAATCGCGGGGGCGCGAGACCGGCCAGCTCGCAGGCCCGGCCAAATGGAATAACCCCCGAAGCCGTCGCGCAATTTCGGCCCATCATCAATCTCACAAAGGGATAACCTGAGCCATGACCGAAACAACCACCGATGCAAGCAACCTATCCCCCGTCGCACGCCCGTCGGGCATTCGCATCCGCTTCGGCCGACGCGGCCTCATCCTTGCTGCCATGGCAGCGATCGCCGCTGGCCTGTGGCTGAACTGGGGTTGGATGACGGCCATCGGAGCAGCCCCCCTGATCCTCGCCCTCGCGCCCTGCGCCGTAATGTGCGGTCTGGGAATGTGCATGATGGGCGGCTCGAAATCTTGCGGCAGCAAGAGCAATCCGGCCGGAGGGCCGGAGGTTAAGACGGACTAACCAGCAACTGAAAGGACACTACCATGAACATCGCTTCCAAACTCAGCATTTCGGCGTTCGCACTGGCGGCGCTCCTGACGACGGCCGCGTTTGCGCAGGAGGCCGGTGGCCAGGCGCCTGATCAGATGATGCAGGATCAGACTACCATGCCCGGAAACATGATGAACGGCGACATGACCGGCATGCAGGGCATGATGCAGATGATGCAGCAAATGGGGCCGATGATGGAGGCCTGCACTGAGATGATGCAGGCCATGACCAACCAGATCGAGTCGCCCGTGACCGAACCGCGGGATGGCTGAACTTGCGCACCCGCCTGGGCGAATGCCTGGGCGGGTTTCTCTTAAGAGTTGAAAGAATGACCACAGAATTTGCAACGCGTCATCTACGGCGTATCCGGCTGGTGCTTTGGGGCGTCGTGACCGCAGTCCTGCTAGCAACTGGCGGCGCCCTGATGATGCGCTCCTACTTGCTCCCGCCAACGTCTGAAGGGATCTCTGTCGAAGTGGCCACCATTGGTGAAACTGATATCCGCTCGGAGTTTACTCTGATGGATCATACTGGGCGCGCCGTGACAGAGGCCGACTTCACCGGGCGCTGGCAACTCGTCTTCTTCGGCTTCACGCACTGTCCTGACATCTGCCCCACAACGCTAGCTTATATGGCGAGCGTCCTCGATCTTCTCGGTCCTGATGCAGAGCGCGTGGTACCACTGTTTATCACCGTTGACCCGGCGCGAGATACCGTCCCGGTCATGGCCGAATATGTCGCTGCCTTCCATCCCCGCCTCGTTGGTTTGACTGGCACCGAGGCGCAGGTCGCCGAGGCGGCACGCAACTTCCGCATCTGGTACGAGCGGATGGACGATGAGAATGCCCCGGACGGCCACATGATGGCGCATGCCGGCCATATGTATCTGATGCGCCCGGACGGGCGGTTCGATGATGTTTTTCAGGAACAAGACCAATCACCCCAGAAGATGGCCGGTCAGGTCCTCGCACGAATCCAAGAAAGCCAGGACGTAAAATGAGGGTACTGATTGTTGCTGCACTCGCGGTCATGCTGCCGCTGGCTGCCCATGCCGAGGTCGTCGTGACCGACCCTTGGGCACGCGCCAGCATTCTCGCCTCCCGCCCTGGAGCGGCCTACGTGACGGCGGAAAGCGACGAGGACGACCGGCTGATCGGCGCATCAACACCCATCGCCGATCGCGTCATGATTCATGCCATTGAGACCGACGCAAACGGGATCGGACGAATGGTACATCGCAAAACTCTCGATCTACCCGCCGGAGAAGCGGTGGATTTCGCTCCAGGGGGCATGCATCTGATGCTGATGGGCCTTTCGGAGAAGCTCGTTGAGGGCACGACCTTTCCACTCACGCTCCATTTTGAGGCCGCCGGCGAAGTCACTGTCAATGTTCCGGTTCTCGGAGTGGCTGCGAGCCGCCTGGATGAGGGCAGCAAATGAGGACGCTTCTCCTTCTTGCGATACTAAGTATGGCCACACCTGCCCTTGCCAATCATCCCGGCGAACGGCTTAACGAGACGATGGGCGAAAAGGAGCCGGCTTTCGAGATCGCCGGCCAACGTCTGCCCGCCATCGAGTTGATGAGCGCCAATGGTGTCGAACTCGACCTGCGCGACCTGGCGGACAGCATCATCGTCCTGAGCTTCTTTCCCGATGAGTGTGGTAGCCCTTGCGCCGAACAGCAGGCTCTTCTGGTCGAAGTCCAGAAATCCATCAACATCACGCCGATGCGTGAGATGGTCACTTTCCTTACCGTCTCTTCACCCGAAGCACTCGCTGTCGAAGGATGGGACGGCACAAATTGGCTCCGTGTCACGGCTGGAGGCGGACATACTGTCACCGAGATAATCACCGAACTCGCTGAGTTGTCGCGCCGCAATCAAGGCGCTCCAATGGTTCACGTCATCGCCCGCGGGACCCGCCATGCCGCTATCTTCCACGGGGTGGACTTCGAACGGATCAACATGATTCTTTACATAAACGGTCTGACGAACGCTCACCCACCTGAGCCAAATATGCTCGACCGCATCCTTGAATGGCTGCCGTGACTGCCGCGGCTATCCTCTTCATGCTGGGCTACACGATCTTCAGCGAATGGCTGGACATTCGAGTGCGCAAAGCAGGAGCACACCGCGATCTCCATCTCTTCCTTGGTGCAAGGCCCAACCCCCTCCTGCAGTGGAGAGTGAAGCGGACAGCGGCCTACCCGAGGGCTGCCAAGCTTAGGCCGTGGCGACGGGCGACCATAGAGACGTTCCATGTCTGATCTCTCGCTTCTTGGGCTGACCGCCGTACTCCTAGCCGGAGCCATATCGTTCGTTTCGCCCTGTGTTCTCCCTCTTGTGCCAGGGTACGTGTCCTATATTGCCGGCGGAACAGTGACGGGGGCAGTGGCACCGTCGCGGCGGCGTGTCGTCTTGCTGAGCCTCTGCTTTGTCCTTGGCTTTTCAACGATCTTCATGGCGCTCGGCGCGTCGGCTACCGCCCTCGGGCAGGCGCTCCTGAGCTGGCGCTACGAGCTCAATCTTATCGGAGGCGCCATCGTAATCCTGTTCGGTCTGTTCATGATCGGTGCGGCGCGCTTTGCGACAATGGAACGCGAGCTCCGCTTTCACCTAAATCTTCCGGGGGGTCGGCCCGTCGCCTCCTACGTGCTCGGGCTCGCGTTCGGTTTCGGCTGGACGCCCTGCATCGGCCCGATTCTCGGTGCGATTCTCACCGCCAGCGCTGCAAGTGCGACGGTGGGGCAAGGCATTGCCCTTCTCGCCGTGTATTCGGCGGGCCTCGGTGTGCCATTCTTAATCGTAGCCGGCTTCACGGACAGGATCGCAGAAAAACTGCGGAGCATCGGTCGCGTTGGTCGCCGTCTGCATCAGGCCGCGGGGTTAGTCATGATCCTGATGGGTGTCGCCATGATAACCGGACGGCTGAGCGCACTATCTTACTGGCTGCTAGACGTCTTTCCGATTCTGGCGCGGATCGGATGAGTTCCATTTTACGCAGATTTTCCCTCGGATGACACTACCGGCATCGCATTGCCACTGGCGTGAGGACATGTGTTTCGAAATCGGCATCGGTTTGGAATTCGCGACATTTTCGGGCCCACTTGTCTTCGGCTGCGTTTCACCCGCCCGGTGATGGTGCAGGCCGGCACCTGACCTCTCATGGCTGTGCTCGGCCTTCGTAGATGAACGCCATCGGCTTCGGGGCCTTCGCGTAGCCGGTTTCGACCTGAGATATCTTGAAGCCCTGCCTCGACTATTTTGCGCATTTCGCGGTTGAAGTGGCAGCCACTACCAATCCGCTTCCAGATCGGCGTCAGGCGGTCCTGCAATTGCGCGCGTTCTCCTCCGGTGACAGACGGTGCTCGACGAGCAGAGTTGGCCACCGGTCTCAAGCAAACGCCGCACTTCCTCAAGGGCTTTCATAGCGCCAGGTATTGAACAGAGCGTCCGGGTCGTCACCGCCGTGTTGATACTCTGGCGATCAAGCGCGATCTCCTTCTGAACGAAGCTGCGTCAAGCCATCGCGAGAGAGCTCGCTGTCCTCCGGAACGAGATGGCTAGAGCCTGCCGATGCTCCGCTCAGTTGCGGCCAGCCAAAGAATTCCGAAAGTCCATCCGGCAAGGACGTCGCTCGGCCAGTGTGTGCCCAGATAGATGCGGCTTAGGCCGACCGAACCGGCCAGAAAGATGGCAGCGGTCCATACCGAAGCCTTGGCCGTCGGAGATGCCGCCGATCGCGCGGTTAGCACCGCTGCCGTCCCGACCAGAAGGGTCGCGAGAAGCGCGTGTCCGCTCGGGAAACTCGTGTTGAGCATTTCAGTCGAGCCGGGGGAATGATGGGGCCGGAAATAGCCTGTGACGAATTTTGCAGCGTAGCCGGCCGCCGCGCCGCCGGCGATGACCACTACGGTCGTCACAGCATCCTTCAACCGTCCGGCCAGGAGCAGAAACAATACCAACGCCGACGCGAGGACGAACACGACTTCGACGCTTCCGAGGGCCGTGAAAAGCCATGCTGCCGAGGACCAATATCCCCGATGACCCGAAGCGCCCGACGGGTCCGGGAGGCCGAACGACAAGATCCGATCTATGCGGTGGTCGCCGGCAAGAAACCAGTAGGTGCATAACAGCAGGAGCAGAACCGCGACGAAGGTAGCGGCGAGGGTCCGAGTCGGCGTAAGTCTCCGCCGACCCCCCGAAGGCCCCTCGCCTTCCGTCCCAATTGCTGTACCGCTGGTTGCGTTGCGCTCCATTGCCCGACATTATCCGGCAGGAGCTAACGATTGCTTTCGTCAATGGGAAGGCGCGCTGTACGGCGCGCCTCGAATTCGATCAACATGGACCTTCCGATCAGGCCGCCATCTTCCGACACGATTCGGCGCATCTCTTGCAGGCTTGGACGCATTCGTCCATGTCGCCAAGACGTTCGCAGTCGTCCGCGCACTCGGCGCAGATTTCTGCGCATTCTCGACATACGTGACGATGATGCTCGCTGCCGATGAGCATGAAGTGCGCCGCAGTCCGACAAATTTCGGCGCAAGCCGCCATCAACCGGAAGTGCTTGGGTTCGGTATGCTCGCCGCCGGCCTCGAGGCAGTGGTGCATCGAAGTGGAAAGGCAGGCTTTGTAGCAGTCGAGGCAAGCGTCTATGCAAGCCTTCATGTCGTCACTGAGTTGATGGGTCATCTTTAATCTCCTTCTGAAGGTGACGGGCCGCACGGCCTCGCGCGGCCCGAAGAATCAGCTGCCGTTTTCAGCCAACCACTGCGTCATTTCGTCGATCTCTCGTTTCTGGTCCTCGATGATCGTCCGAGCGAGGTCGCGCAGCGTTTCGTCCTCTCCGTATTCGAGCTGGACCTCGGCCATGTCGATTGCCCCTTGGTGATGAGCGATCATCCCGCACGCGAAGGCGATGTCTGGATTGTCGTTCATCATCCCCTCGTGCATGGCCGGCATGGTGACCATCATCTTTTCCATATTGGCGCGCATGGCTTCGGTCATGGCATCCGGGTCCATGTCATCCATGTTCATGGTGCCCGAATCGGTGGCCGATCCTGAACCGCCGCCGGAAGCTGACATGTCCGAATGACCTTCGCCGTGCATCGCTGTTTCAGGGCGGCATTCGTTGGGCAGCTCGAAATGGGCTGCCGCGTTTTGCGCGTGTGCAAGGCCCGAAGCGGCGGCAAGCATGAAAGTTGAGCACAGGACTACGTTGAGAGTTTTCATGGGAGTTTTCCTGATTGAACACGTTGGGCAGTTCGGCTCAGGCGAACTTGGGCGGCGGATCGATTCCGGATATGAGCGCTGAGACGAGCGTCGCCGCAGGGCGCGCCCGCTGCCAACCGGGCGATACCGCCAAGCCGGATTCATAGCTCGCAGGCAAACACATCGGGCTACAATGGGCGGGCTGGCAGCAAAGCGTGTCGGCTTTATCGCAAGGATTTTCGGGTCCGAGATCGGAAGTCGCGGCGTGGTTATGCTGCGGCATATCGGCGGCGAAGCCGGAAATTGGCACCGTCAGAAATCCGAGCGCTACCGCCGCCACCAGAACCAGCAATATGGAGACGATGCGCAATTCGAGCCGTCCTTCGCAATTACGGGACAGAACCCGTCACGAGCTTCGAAGTTCCGCCCGACGGTTGGCCGCTACACCTGCCTTATATGTCCCGCCGCCCGTGTTTTCCGCGCAGGCGGCCGCCACTCGCCCGCTTGGTGCCGTCCTCAGGAGACCGGATAACCAGCTTCGCCAAGTACGACGACAAACGCCTCGCGACATTCAGACGATTCGACTATGACGGTCCGCTTTGTGGAATCCGCATGGACCTCAGCCTTCGGGTCCACAGAGTTGACGGCTTTAGTTACGCTGTTGGCGCACCCGCCGCAGGTCACTATGGCATGGTCTCGACTACCTCATCTGCAGACCTTCTCGAACACCTCGATCAGCTCCCGGAACTTCAGCCGCTGCTCCTCGGGACCTCTGGACGAAATCGCATCCTCGACGCAAGTGTCCGCATGGTCTTCCAGGATGAGGATCTCAATCTGCGAGAGCGCTGATCGGATCGCCATCACCTGGTTCAAAACATCAATGCAGTAGCGGTCCTGCTCGATCATTCGTCCAACACCGCGCACCTGTCCTTCGACGCGCGCGATGCGATGAAGAGCCGCTTGCTTTCGATCGTTCATCGGTCGTTGACCTCATCTCATTCAGGTAAACCCGATTAGTGGTCTAAGGTTTCGCGGAACCTTGGGGGCAGCAATATGTTGGGAGAAAGATACCCCTGCAGGGTATCGGCATGGCTACCGCCATTTTCAGCGCGAAATTTTTTCGACGGAAGCGGGAGAGCAAGTATGGAGAAGCACCCGACCATTCTTGGTGTTTTCAGTGGGGTTCTTGGCACCATCCTCGTTGCCATCGCCGTCTGGCTGACCGTCGTCTACACGGGAGCCTACAACGTTGCTGCCTCGGACCAACATTTCGATGCAGTCCGATGGTCGTTCGACACCACCATGCGCCGGTCGGTAGCCAGCCGGGCCGGCGGAGCGGACCTGCCCCAGAACCCTTCCGAAAATCTCGTTGCCGAGGGGGCCGGGTATTACGCAGAAAGCTGCGCCCAGTGCCACGGTGGACCGGGTAAGGACCCGGCCGAGTGGTCTCGAGGGATGCGCCCGGAACCGCCGCACCTGACGGAGGCTGCCACCGAGTGGACGGGCGAGGAGATCCATTGGATCGTCACCAACGGCATCAAGATGACAGGGATGCCAGCCTTTGGTGGGCGCCACTCTTCTGAGGAGATCACCGCAATTGCCGCCTTCGTCAGCGCGCTCCCAGGGCTCACCGCTGACGACTACACGAGATTGACCGGATCCGCTCAAGGGCCGGCGGAAGAGACCCCATCATCTGACGCACGCGGGCCTGCCGAGCCGCCGGCCGAAGCTATCCAGCCCCCAAGCGAGTAACAGGAAAGCTAACATGTCTTATATTCGCTTCGGCTTGATGATCCTCACCTCCACGGTGGTGATGTTCGTCCTGATGTATCTGAACACCTATGCTTGGGAGCACGTCTTTTTCTCTGAAACGCGCACCTACATGGCGATTATGATGGGTGCGACGATGGCGCTCATCATGCTCGGCTTCATGCTCGGCATGTACAAGAGCACGTCTCTGAACGTCGCCATCTTCATTGGCTCCATCATCGTGTTCGCGCTGTCGCTGTGGCTGGTGCGCAGCCAGGTCACCGTCTCCGGACCAAACTACATGCGCGCTATGATCCCTCACCACTCGATCGCCATCATGACCTCCGAGAGGGCGCAGATTCGCGATCCGCGCGTACAGAAGCTCGCCGATGAGATCATAGAGGCGCAGCGGCGCGAGATAGCCGAGATGCGTTACCTCATTGCGGACGTCTCAGCCGGAAATGTGGTGGAGAATATCTTCAAGGACCCGCCCGCCGAGCCGGGCACCGTGGAGGACGCTCTCTCCAACACGCTGATTTCCACTCTCGACCCCGCACCTATGCCGGAAGCCGAAGCGGATCGTGTCCTTGATGCGGAAGCTCGCTGCACCTTCAATCGCAGCCCGGAGTCCGAGCCGATCCTGTGGGCTGGCCAGAACGGTGGCGCCGCGGCCATGAAACTGAACGGGGTTCTCGTCCCGCTGGAGGCGGCCGGCGACCCGCAAGCCGGTAACGCGGAATTCTCTGCCCCCGGCACGACGATCACCGTCCGCCCTCTTGGAGACGAGGCCGATTGGCGCGCCGACGCAGAGCTCGTCTTCGAACTCGACCAGGGCCTGACGATCGGATACCGCGGGTTCTACGCTTGCGGGGCTTGATCTCGGTCGCGGGTGCTATGATGTCGAATGGAACAACGCCTCGAAAGGAACCGAATACGGCATTGGACCAAAGCGGAAACGCCGCCACGCTCTACCGAATGGTCATGCCCGACCCTTCAGTGCCTGCCCTACGTCGCCGGCTGTCGGAAGTCGCCAATGGCGAAGCTGGCGCCTACTTCGGAGATATTTGACGTAGGCGGCAATCGCGAGCACCAGCACGATCAGCCGGACCAAGCCCATGCCCCACATCATCCTCGCCGCCGCCCATCATGTCATGCATCATCCGAGGAACCTCCAACCACTCAATTGCCCGACTGGCCCGCGTTTCCGGTCGCCTGGCAGACGACGTCCAGCATCATCGGCACAGGGTCAATACTCTGCACAGCGTCGATATCGTCCTGAAATCGTGTATCACGGCCCCTGCCTCCTTAAGCGCCCACCATAGCGCTTGTTAAAGACGTTGTTGTGCAACGTCAAAGTCTTGGCAAGCCAGAGAAAGTAGCGCGGCCTTGCCGGCCTGAACATTGAGCCGAAGTCGGCACGTAATGCTGCCAGCAGGCGGCGACAGGCAACAATGTCGGCTCTGCACCATTGTTCAGCGAATTGCGAAGGAGAAGCCCCATGGAGTGGACGGGTAGATGTCAGTGCGGCAAACGCCGCTACGAATGCAGCGAGCCGCCGTCTTATGTCGGATATTGCCACTGCGACATGTGCAAGAAGGCGACTGGCGGACCGTTCGCGCTCCTCGTCCGCTTCGAGCCCGACACCGTGCGCTGGCTTGGACCGGAGCCTCATACATATCGCTCCTCTCCGATCGCCGAACGCGGATTCTGCCCAGATTGCGGCACACCGCTTTTCCTGTGTTATGACGACGATCAGCGCCTGCGGCTCACCATCGGCTCGCTCGATCATCCCGAACAGGCCAAACCATCTTCCCACTACGGCGTTGAAAGTAGGCTGCCCTGGATTGATTGCTCACAGGGCCTGCCCGAGGAAGAGACGCAGGAGAGCTTTTGAATGGAAAAACTTTGGAACAATGAACGTCGCCTCTGGCTGGAAGGCGTCAGCGTCTACCACGAGCTGCTGCATCCTCAATGCATCATGACCTTTTCGGCCCCCGTCGGCATCATGCAAGGTGATACAATAGCCGAAAGTCTTCAGGGCGTGCCACGCTGGACCGACGTGCAGATGACCGAACAGTCGACCAGTGCTGGGGACGACACCGTCGTTCTGGCTTATCGAGCCGAGGGGCATCGTGAGAATTCGGACCCATACTTTGCCTACTGCAGCTCGACATATGTTCGACAGGAAAACGGCTGGCGAATTATTCAGCACCAACAAACACCGATCGACTGAACATGAGGGCTTGCGTCTGAAGGGCGGCTTTGAGGCACGTCGCATCGCGACCGTGCTCTATGCGCAAGCGCACGGAGCCATCCCTGCGGGCCGTCTCCGCCCATTCGGGTTACGATCGCATCGTGCGAAAGGTTGGGAGCCGTGGCCGGAATGGGACGACTTTCGCTACGAAACCGGGCGAGATCAGCTTTCGAACCCGCACACCCTCGCGCTCCCTTCCCACCACTTTAAGTTTGCAGAATAATCGCAAGTTCTGTATATTCTGTATAACGCAACCGAGGGTCGGATCATGAAAGAATTTGCCGCTGCCGATCTGACCCGCAAGACCGGCGACCTGTTCGAAGCCGCGACCATCTCACCGGTCGCGATCACCAAGCACCGCAAGCCGCGCTACGTCATCATGTCGATGGAACGCTATGAGAGCCTAACCCACGGTCAGGACACCCGACGCGCGTTCCGCCTCGACGACCTCGATGACCGAGAGGCCGACAAGCTGATCGCGGACCTGCAAAACAGCATCGATAATGACTGATTCCGCGCCCAGCCTTGGTGATGTGTGGCGCTATCCTTTCCTGTGGAGCCGCGAAGCGGCCAGCGGTGAAACCGAGGGCCGCAAGGATCGGCCCGTTGTCCTGGCGTTGCTCGTGCGCAACCGCAATGACGAGCTGGTCTTGCTCATGGTGCCGATCACCAGCGTTCCGCAATCCAATCGCTACGCCATAGAGGTTCCCGAAATCGAGAAGCGGCGCGCTGGTCTCGATGCCCATATGCGGCTGTGGATCGTCGCCGACGAGGCGAACGAGGACATTCCGGCGCGCAGCTTCTATTTCGAATCCGGCAATCGGATCGGCAAATTCAGCGGCCCCTTCACCAAGCAGGTGCAGGCCGTCATGATCGAAGCCCTGAAGGCGAAACGCCTTCATCGTACCGGCCGAGGTTAGGCCAAAGCCCCAAAGCCCCTTCCCTCGCGCTCCCTTTCCCATTCACGGACGAAAGCACCCTTTGGGGGCGCTCAGGCCATTTTTTCGGCCGCGCCGGCATACGTGTTGCCGATGACGCTGCATACCGATGGAAAGGGTGATCTGACCTGATCGGGCAGAGCAGCCGATTGACCCGAAACCCGTCGACCGGATCGTTCAAACCCCGCGTTTTCGCATCTCCAAAGTGGCTGTTCGCAATCCTCAAGCTGCGCACGATACGCCCCGGTCCCGCCTCGTGAACGCAACCCTTCGGGTTCTTCACTGGTGTTCCGACCGCTGCGCGGGTGCGTGCGGCGGTCCGGTTCTCCTTCAAGCTACGCGAGTGCGCACAACCACTTCGGAAGGAGATGCAACATGAAAACGCTCGTAGATTTCTGCCTCATGACCGGCCGCCGGGTTTCTCGCTGGGTCAATCGGCTGCTCCGCCGCCTGGCCCATAAGGACCAGTTGTGGATCACCTTTTCCATCGGCGTTCCGCTGCTTGCGCGGATTAAACTCGCCTACATTATTGTGCTCGATGCCGCGGCCGAAAAAACGGCCTGAAGGCCAGCGCTCCGCTTCGGCGGGGCGCCAACCCTTCGTCCCTGGCCCATTCAGATAGATGTCTGTAATCGACCCCATTGCCGTCATTTGCCCTTCAAAGTCGAAGTCGCAAAGCTGCCATTGACCCAGGAAGGCCGAGGCAGCAATTCGCTCTCACGACGGCGGTCTATTCGGCGGCGCGTTCGTCAAAACCCTTGCGCGATGCCTCGATATAGCTCCGCTGCGATCGTGCCCATGAGGCCAAGGTAATTAACGGTTCATGCAGCGAGCAGCCTTGCTCTGTCAGCTCATAATCAACACGGGGCGGGATGGTGGCGAATGCCGTGCGCGTCACGAGCCCGTCGCGCTCCAATCCACGGAGGGTTGTCGTGAGCATTTTGTGGGACAACCCCGGGATTGACCTCTGCAAGGCATTAAACCGCATGGGCCCTCGGGACAGCGCACCCACGATCATAATCGTCCATTTATCGCCGATCCGCTCGAAAATCTGGCCAAGCGCCTTGCAGTTGGCCTCGCCTTCTGAGGCATAGTCCACTTCGACGAGCTTGAGATTGGTTTTGGCCATCATTGTCTCCATTACGCACGGCCTATGCCGGACTCGACAAGGTCATCCTCATTCCCACCGGTGACCTTCGCCCAGGGATGCGCGGCTCGCAAAACGAAACCGCGATTGCCGCTGCCGTTGCGGCCGGTGTAAAGCACATCGTCCTCCTGTCGGCTGCCGGTACCCGCGAACAAGCCGAACCCGCCATTGGCGCAAGCTACTGGCGCGGCGAGCAGGCGCTGATCAAGGCTGCACCGCAGTGGACGGTACTGCGCATGAACTATTATGCGGAAGCCCTCGCCGATGAAGTGAAGCAATTGGCATCGTCTGGCGCCTTGACCGGTTTTGCCGAAAACAAGGTGGCGTTCGTGAGCCGCGAAGACGTCGCTGCTGCCGCTGCCGGCATCATTCTGACCGAAGGTCATTCCGGAGCAATCTACAATGCCACTGGTGCCAAGAGCTACACCGGCGCCGAACGCGCGGCACTGGCTTCGGAGGTTCTCGGCACCCAGATCGGTTTTGCCGTGGTTCCCGTTGAGGCCCTGCAAACTGGCATGGCGCAGGTGGGTCTCCCCGACTTCGTCATCAATGCGGTTGTCGGCATCCAGCAGGATTTCGCATCTGGCGCATTCGACGTGGTGACTGGTGATGTCGAGAGCCTCGCAGGCCGTCCCCCCAAGGACCTGCGCGACGTGCTCGCCGCAAACCTGAAGTAAGGCCAAGCGATGAACATCAAGTGGGTCTACTGGATACCCACAATCCTCCTGTCGCTCATGTATGTGGGCGGCGGGCTGATGTACCTGACGAACATCCCTATGGTGCAGGGCATGTTCGGGAACTTCGGGTATCCAGCCTACATCGTCCCGATTCTCGGGATCGTGAAGGTCTTGGCGGTGGCAACAATCCTCTCGCGGTTCAGCGTGGCACTTTCCGACCTTGCCTATGCAGGCATGTTCCTGCATTCCTCGATCGTGCCCCGGCCGCCTTAACTAAGGATGCTGTGAACTTGCCTGTTTTCTCGATGGAGCGAGCGGAAGGCAAATCAGTAAACGAAAGTTCGAGCCTTCGCAGTCACTAGACTAGATGCACATGGTCGTCGCCAAACCCGGTATGAAGACGCCGATCATGGACGCAACCGCCGATCCCAGGCCGTATACGCCCAATATCGACAGGGTCGGGGCAGGTTCACTTTCGCGTTTTGCCCGCCTTCGCCAATGCTTGTAGACCAGCAGCCACGACATCGTCCCGATGGCCAAAAAACCCAACGTCATGGCGATCAACACGCCTCGTTGTACCACTTCCGGCCACCCAAAGACGCAGCCGATTGCATTAGTCGCATAAAGCGCGACAAACGCTATGCTCCAGATGGTAAAGCCCAGCGGAATCAACAAGATTCGGTTTGGTGGAACGTGCCGTTGTTCTATCACCGTACCCCCTCTAACATTCCGATCAGCATCGGCATCAGCGCGAGCATTGCTCCAATGACGATTGCCGTTGCCGCAGTGTAATCGTGCCAGAGCGACGCCAGCCGCAACGGCAGGTTTCGGCGTTTTGACACATAGCCATCCACTGTCTTCATCAGAGCGTTGAGCCCGAAAAGCAAACCCAGAGTCGCATGAATCCACCCAAAACCCAGAAGTGCCGCCGCCGTCGCGAGGTGAGCGTGGTTGCGAGGATCTGGCAGAGCCACAATTGCCAGTGAAATAAAAACAATTGCCACGATGTCGACGACGATCGTCAACACCAGCATTGGTGTGAAATTTCCCCCTTTGGCATTTATCCTCTTGCAAAAACGCCATGCTGTACTCGAAACGGCCACGGCGGCGGGCGCCAGCCATGTCCAAATTGTGGGTTCCGCGATTTCTGAGGGTGGCCAACCGGGAGCGATGAGCCAGAGATAAAGGGTGCCGAATAGGAGCGAAGCGAATAGTGTTCCGTCGGCGGCGAGCCCAAACACCATCGCCCACCACGAGGAGGAGCCATTGACCTCCACATCGAGGGGCGCTTTTTCACCTCGTCCTACGGGCACGAGGCCAGCATCGGACTTTACACCCGTAGGGCGCGACCACAAGAAGAAGCTAGCGAGAGTTGCCACGGCTAGAATTGCCGCGCCAGTGTAGAGTTTGAATAGCAGGCATAGCACGAGCGCCCCGGTCAGCACCGCAGAGATTAGCGGCAGATAGGTTGGTCCCGGCAGGATTGCAACATGTTCAAGCCTTCCTGTGGTCATGTCGACCCCGACGGTCTCCATTCGGCCGTTGCGGACAAAACCGAGATAGCCGTTACCCGCCGCTAGTGCTGGGCCGAGCCGATCGGGATCAAGTCCATCGCCACGCTCTTCAATCTTTGGGAGCGAGGCAAAGGCATAGGAGGTCGGTCGGGTCGGCATGGCCCAATCTAGAGTCGAGGCGTTCCAGGGATTGCGGCGGTAACGCTTGCCGAATCGGAACTGGAGTACAAGGTCAACTGCAAAGAGCGCGAAACCTATGGCAAGGATGAAGCCTCCGACGCTTGAAAGCAGATTGAGCCAGTCCCAGCCGAAGTTCGAGGGATAGGTATAAATGCGTCGGGGCATGCCCATGAGACCGGTGAGATGCATCATGAAGAAGGTGAGATTGAATCCGATAAAGATCAGCCAGAAGGCTGGGATCGATATCCGGTGTACCGATTTACGCCCGGTGATGTGCGGCAGCCAATAATATGCGGCAGCCAACATCGGGAAAACGAAGCCGCCAACTAGAACATAGTGCAGGTGGGCTACGACGAAATAGCTGTCGTGGGCCTGCTGATTAAACGGTACCATGGCCAGCATCACCCCAGTCAGCCCGCCGATCACGAAGACGACGAAGAAGCCGGTGATGTAGAGCATGGGAATGTCGAATCGTGGTCGGCCATGAGCTAAGGTCGCGAGCCATGCAAATAACTGCACTGCCGTCGGGACGGCGACCAACGCGCTGGCGGCCGAAAAGAAAGCTAGAGCCAGATGCGGAATGCCCACTGTGAACATGTGGTGGACCCACAGGCCGAAGGATAAAAATCCCAGTGCGACGATCGCCGCGACAATAGGATGATACCCAACGATTTTGCGCTGCGCGAAAACCGGTACCATCGTCGAGATCGCGCCGGCGGCGGGCAAGAAGATTATATAGACCTCCGGATGCCCAAACAGCCAAAAGAGGTGCTGCCAGAGCAGCGGATCGCCGCCCCGCGTCGGGTCGAAGAACGGCAGGCCGAAGGCACGTTCGAGTTCAAGAAGGATCGAACCAAGGATCAGTGGCGGGAAGCCGAAGACCATCATCAGCGCCGTCACCAGCATGTACCATGCAAACAACGGCATGCGATTAAGCGACATGCCTGGCGCACGCAGCTTCAGGATTGAAACTGTGATCTCAATAGCGGCGGAGACTGCCGAAATCTCGACGAAGGTCACCCCTAGCAACCAGATGTCAGCATTGATGCCGGGAGTATAGGGCTGGGACGATAGCGGAGTATACATGAACCAGCCGCTATCTGGCCCCACCCCGAAGAGCATGGAGGCAACGATGATCGTTCCACCGAATAGATAACACCAATAGCCATAGGCGGTGAGGCGCGGGAACGCCATGTCCCGCGCGCCCAGCATCTTCGGCAGCAGATAAATAGCCAATCCTTCCAGCATGGGAATGGCGAAGAGAAACATCATCACCGTGCCATGCATTGAAAAGAGTTGGTTGTAGATATCCGGCCCCACGAAGGCCGAGTTGGGGGTGGCCAGTTGCGCCCGGATCAGCATGGCCAGAATTCCGCCTATGGCGAAGAAAACAAACGCCGTTAGCATGAAACGTTTGCCCAGAATGGTGTGGTTGACCGCTGACAGGCGCTGCCATCCCGAACCGGTACCCCAAACGCGTTCGAGTTGCTTGTGTAGGCGGATGGGTGACGGCGGAATTTTTGGCATATCTTCCTTCATTCCGCAGCCTCCAGGACAGCGCTTTCGTATTCTTCCGGTGCGTGGGCTCGAACCTGGAAACGCATCTCTGTATGTCCCCTGCCGCAGAACTCCGCGCAGACGCCCTGATAGGAACCAGGACGATCAGCCTGAATTCTAATGATGTTTTCGCGGCCCGGGATCGCATCGATCTTGCCGGTAAGTCGGGGCACCCAAAATGAATGAATGACGTCGCCACTGGTCACAACGATGTCGACTGGCTTTCCGGCCGGGATGTGCAGCACACCCGTTGAGCCCAAATCTCCCAATTCGGGATAACTGAATTGCCACTGCCACATGACCCCCTGCGCGTTAATGCGTGCGGGTGCAGTTTCAAGCGCATGAGGCAAGAGCCGATTTCCGGTGTAGAGCGCATAGCCCACGAGGACAGGGAGCAGGATGCCTGGCATGACCAGCCCTCCGTAAATGATCCATTTGGACGGCGCCAGCTTGCTACCGAAGCCGGGTCGCACCCAGACGAGCGCGAGTAGCGCCATCATCAAGCCGAACAATGCTACCGAGGACCAAAACATCGCCCACCATAGCATCGCTACCATAGCGGCCCTGGGACCTGAGGGATCCAACGTCGAAAGCGGCCCATTGCAACCCGCTAGGACTAAGATGGAGAGTATGACAAGGACGCGAAGAAGAAGGGATGCCGTCGTTTTAATGCTAGGCATCTGCGGAACCCATCTTGTCATGCATCGCCCTCGTCCCGCGCAGAGCTGCGAGCAATAGAGGACACGCTGGACGGGCGGCCCATTTGTCGACGATATGGAAATCTCAACCGAGCCACTAGCGAGACCAACCCGCCTCAGCCTCCGGCTGATCTTTCAACAAGCGCATTAGCAGGATCAGCGCTGCGGCGATATATGGAAGCATCGCCGGCACCCACATCACGAGCCCGGCAAGTTGCTGATCGGCGAGGGCGGAAATCCCAAACGCCGTTGTCGTCTCGAAGTGAATTGGATAGATGGCAAAGGGAGCGAAGACCAGGAGTGCGCCAAGCAAGCCCATCTGCGCAACGAAAGCGATCAGCGCGATAAGAGATGCTCCGCTCCGGCCATGCGACAAAAATAGCTCGCGCCAGAATACCCATCCCGTGCTCAACAGCGAGAGCTGCATCAACCAATATGGCAGAGCACCCACCACTGCCCAATCATAAGCCAATGGCGCATGCCAGATCCACACGATCAGGACGTGGAGCATTGTTGCGGCCGCCAACGGGAACACAGGTCCCGTTCGCCAAGGCAGTGCTATAGCGATAAGCGGTGCGGCGATGGAGATCAGCACGACGTGATGGAACACCCGCGCTGAAAACAACGCAACCGTCAAAGCGCAAAGTGGTGAGAAGAACGCAACGATAAACAGACACAAGACGCATAGCAAGGCCCGGCGGCCGGTGCTGTCGCGCCGCCCGGCCAAGAGCCACAGGGCGACGATCCCGATCATTATCAGCGCCGCCAGCGGATCGAATGTCCAACGCGACCAGAGGCCCTCCAGTATTGGTGGCGGACCACAATAAGGCTCCTCCGAAAACACCTAACGGCCCCTTTCAATCTATGCAGTGCCGAAATGGGTCTATATCCACACCCGTAGAAAGTTCATTTGTCCCCACAACCTGAACTGCAACGATGGTTGTCAACGTTCACAACTTTGCTAGCTCTCATTATTCGTTCTCCTTCGAGATAGATTTTAGTTTCATCTCCACCTCTTCCCCCTATCAATATCCTGATTTTCGGTCGGAAAGCGATGCCATCCATGTTCTTTTTCCTGTCCCAGATTTTCGATTTCTTTACATTGCCATCGAACCTTCTTCTCATTCTCGGCTTGCTTGGCCTTTTTGCCCTCGCGCTACGAAAGATGCGATTGGCTATCTCTTTAGTGACCGTGTCAATGCTCGGGCTCGCAACGCTAGGTTGGTTGCCCGTGGCCCCAGTAGCTCTGGCTTTGCTTGAGGAACGGTTTCCGATGCCCGTCGACGTTGAAGACATCGAGGGAATCGTGATGCTCGGCGGTGCAGTCGACGCTCATACCACGATCGCACGCACACAACCGATTCTAAACACCGCCGCAGAGCGGATTACAACAGTCCGGGTTTTAGCGGAACGATTCCCTGATGCGAGAGTATTGCTTTCAGGAGGAGCGGGACACGGAGCCGAAGGCGGGGAATTGACAGAGTCAGACATCGCGGCCGATCTCCTTATTGGCATGGGAATGGCCCCGGATCGGATTGAATTGGAAGAGCACTCGCGCAACACGTGTGAAAATGCCCTATGGTCTGCAAGTCAGCAAAAAATGGATGCGGAGAGTAGATGGCTCCTGGTCACCTCGGCAAGCCATATGCCCCGTGCCGTCGCGTGTTTTCGTGCCGTGGGAGCCGAGATAATTCCCTATCCGGTAGACTACAGAACGGGAAATTTGACTTCGGGAGACACCCTCTTATCCCTCTCGGAAGGACTCGCGCTCGCTGACTTGGCGGCGCACGAGTGGATCGGCCTACTGCTGTACCGAATTCTCGGCATGACAGAGGAGTTTTTCCCCGCGCCGTGACCAAATAGTTGGGTGGCGCAAGAAATTCCGATAGTCATTGCTCTCCGATGTTGGGCGAGGCCTCAAAAGAGGGTCGATCATGGCCCGGCGCCAGCTCTCGGGCCGCATAGCGCCACGGCGAGTAGCCTCCCAGCGGAGCCCCCGAAACGGCTAAACCATCAGTGCGTTCTACAGACCGGTGCCGATGACGAGCGGCAGGCTACCCGCCGTCTTCTGGCTCGACGCAACAGCTTCGAGCGCTCAAGTCGCCGACTGCGACGCCACAGGTAGGTTCTCGATTGTTAGATTGTTATGGCGACAACGAAGCTGACCGCGATGAGATAGAGATAATCGCAATTGCGGAAGGTGGCGCACTACTCCGCTATCGCCCTCACGTCATTTCGAAGTTGGACGAGAAGCGGCCATCTGGACAAGCGCGATACTGACCGCTGTCGAAATCAATGGTGGTAGAGTTCGATGAACCTGTCGAGGCCTAACTGAGGGAAAGTGGATGGCGTCACCGTATCGATTTTAGGGAATGGAAGCACACGGGTGGCGTATCGAAGCACAAAGAATTGCGCAGCAGGGACCTGAATTCAAGTGCAGCGAAACGACATTGGATTCGCTATATCTCCAGAAGCGTTTCGATGACCCTGTGCCCATCCGGGCTATCCCAATTGGCAGGACCTTGGATTACTGCCAGTTCGCAGCCTTTCTCATCGACTAGCACGGTGGCTGGAAGCCCCAGGGTAACCCCCTCATTACGCAGGCGCTCAAAAAGCTTGTAACTGGGATCGGCAAAGAGCTTCAGATAGCTCGTACCAATTTCTTCGAGAAAGAGCCCTGCGGCCGTCGGGCCGTCGCTCCCCATGTCGAGGCTGATGGCGACAACTTCGAAATCATCGCCGCCATAGGACTCTTCGAGGGCGTCGAGATACGGCATTTCCTCCCTGCATGGTGCGCACCATGTCGCCCAGAAATTGATCAGCAGCTTTTTGCCAGCGAAGGTCGCGAGGGTGATAGGATTGCCGTCGGCGTCCTGAAAGGCGATGTCGGAATAGTCGCGCCATTGGGTGGAGGCCATCAGCGCGGCCAGTTCGCCCTGCGCTACATCATCGATGGACTGAGCTGCTTCTGCCCTTACGGGGCAACTAGACCCTGACGGGCCATTGCTGATCCAGACTGCCGCAGCTATGCCCGCCATCGCCGCGAAAAGTCCTGTCCCAAGGACCAGGGCTCGAGATGATTTCCGCGTCTTGTTTTCTTCTGGCTTATCCTGTTCCATCGCATCTTCACTTGCAGGTCAGCGTCCTCACAATCTCATGGCCGCCTCAACGGTAAGCCGGCATCCTCATTGACGCCCAGCACCAGCCCGGATGCCCGATTGCGCTGCCACGGCCTTCCGACATAATACAGCCCGGCCATGGGGCTAAGGCGCTCGTCGTGTATAACATTTCCAGCAGCATCCTTTGCCGCCTCGATCGCCAGCCAGCCGAATTCGTCTCTGTAGCCCGTGCACCAAATTACGGCTCCCACGTCAGACGACATACTGCCTGCAAAGTGGGACGTAAATTCCGTGCATGCCGATCAACCACGCCTTTCCACGCCCTTGGCTAGCAGGTCTCGGTCGCGGCAACCAGAGAGAAAAACATGGGAACTTCGCTCGGTTGCAATGTCGTGGCGAAAGCGCCGTCGCTGGCGACAAAAACAGGTCCTTGCGCAATGCTTCTTGGATTCCGATATGTTTTGGGCGCGAGCTGAACGAGACCTCGATCCGCTCTGCTTTGTAAGGGTCGCCACCACCGGCATCTAGAGCCCGACTGTCGCCACAACAACCGCTCGCGTAGCAAGGAGTTCAAGTTCTGGTCCCGTCGCAAGGAACCTGCCATCATCGAACTGCTCCAGCGGAACCATATGATCAATGACTACTATGTCGACGATTGCGGCAAGGAGTTGCGAAGTCATTTTGCAGACTTCGACCTCATTGATCCTATGGAGTGAAGCATTGGACCTGCAAACAATATCAAGACGCCCGCCGTGATCCAGATATCGGCGAGATTGTTGACGAAAAATGGAGAGCCGCGCGGCCCCCACGCCAGGAAATCCGTCACGGCGCCATGGACGCCCCGATCCGCCAGATTGGAAACCGCACCGGCGATGATGCAGCCCAAGGCGAGCGCGTCGCGCGCAGAGGACGTGCGGACAAACCAGATCGTCAAAGCCAGGACAAGCACGGTCGTCACGATCAACACAAGCACCGGCGAACCGGAGAAAAAGCCGAACGACACACCCGAATTGAAGGCGAGCTTCAATGAGAGACCAGGCGCCAGGGCGATCGCCGGGTTCGAGGCGTCCAGCGCCCCTAGCGCCCAGATTTTCGTTGCAAGATCGAGCCCGATGAGGCCAGGCGCGAGGTAGAGTGCGACGGGCAGCTTCATCAAGCCTCGCGCCCGATTCCCCGCCAAACGAGCAGGCGCATGGCATTTGCGGTGACAAGCACAGTGGCTCCCGTGTCGGCCAGAATCGCCGGCCAAAGACCGGTGATGCCGAGCACTGTCGTCACCAGGAACACCGCCTTGAGTCCCAACGCGATTGTGATGTTCTGGAAAATGTTGCTCATGGTCGCACGCGACAGCCCGATCATGTTGGCGACGTCCGTAACGCGCCCGTGCAAGATCGCGGCGTCGGCCGTCTCCAGCGCCACATCGGTGCCGCCGCCCATGGCGATGCCGATATCAGCCGCAGCCAGCGCGGGCGCATCGTTGATGCCGTCTCCTACCTTGGCAACCACCCGGCCGGAGCTGCGCAGCTCGCCCACGATCCGCTGCTTGTCCTCGGGCATCAGCTCCGCCCGCGCCTCTATGCCAAGCGAAGCGGCGATGGCCCGCGCGGTGCGGGTGTTGTCGCCGGTGAGCATGAGGGCGTCGGCCCCGAGTTCCTTGAGCCGCCCGATACCGGCAGTGGCATCTTCGCGCGGCTCGTCGCGCATGGCGATCAACCCGGCGATCTCCCCGCCAGCGAGGAGAACCGAAACCGTCTTGCCGGAGTCATTGAGCACCGCGATCTTGTCGTCGAGCTCGGCACCCAGTTCGGTGCGCTCCCGTGCCGCGCGAGGCGATCCCAGGAACAACTCGACGCCATCGAGCGAGCCGACCACCCCCTTGCCCCCGACCGCGCCGGCATTTTCGGCGGCCCGGATGGGGACAATGTCCGCATCAGCCCGCGCGAGGATGGCCAAGGCCAGCGGATGGCTCGATCCCGCCTCGAGCGCTGCGGCGAGCCGCAACGCCTCCCGCTCGTCGCGGCCGATGCCGACGATGTCGGTCACCTGCGGCTTGCCCTCGGTCAGGGTGCCGGTCTTGTCGAAGGCGACCAAGTCGATCTTTCTCAGGCTCTCGAGGACGGCGCCGCCCTTCATCAGCAGGCCGCGACGCGCCCCGGCCGAGAGCCCGGCAGCGATAGCGGCGGGCGTCGAAATGACGAGAGCGCACGGACAGCCGATGAGCAGCACTGCCAGTCCACGATAGACCCACGTACCCCAGTCCTCGCCGGCGACCAGCGGCGGCAGGATGGCGACGAGGAGCGCGAACACCATCACGCCGGGGGTATAGTATTTGGAGAACCGGTCGATGAATCTCTCAGTGGGGGCCTTCGATTCCTGGGCTTCCTCGACCAGCGCAATCACCCGCGCGATGGTGTTGTCGGCACTGGTCGCGCTGACGCGGATGCGCAGCACACCCTCGCCGTTGACCGTGCCGGCAAAGACCCGGTCGTCCACCTCCTTGCGCTTGGGCACGGACTCCCCGGTGACTGGCGCCTCGTTGACCGCGCTGTCGCCGGAGATAACGTCCCCGTCCGCAGAAATGCGGTCTCCCGGCCGCACCAGAATGACCGCTCCAACCGTCAGGCTGTCGGAGGGCACGGTGCGGGTTTCGCCATCCATCTCGAGCAGTGCGGTCTTGGGCATGAGATCGGCAAGCGCGGTTATACTGGCCCGGGCACGGCTGGCCGCAATGCCCTCGAGCAGTTCCCCGACCAGGAACAGCAGCACGACAACGGCCGCTTCCTCGGTCGCTCCAATGATCACCGCGCCGATGGCTGCGACCGTCATCAAGGTCTCGATGGAGAACGGGCTGCCATTTATTGCACCCATGTAGGCGCGGCGCGCGATGGGAATGAGCCCCACGAACATCGCAATGATGAAACCCCAGGGCTGGGTCTGCGGAAGCATCTGACCGGCGAGGAATGCCGCACCAAGCGCGAGGGCGCATACGATGGTCAGCTGAGCCTTGGACGTCTTCCACCAAGGGCCATCCAACGGCCCGTGGTCATGGCCATGCGTGCCGGTTGGAGCCTCCGTGCTTCTTCCAGGTGCGCCGGTTCGATCTTCATGACGATGACTATGGTCGTCGCGATCATGGTCATGATGGTGGTGGTGGTCGTCGTCTTGACAGCTATCGTCATGATCGTTCGCGGGAACAAGCCGTTCCTGGCTCTCCAGGCCGGAATCGCCGACCTTACTCGCCTTGTAACCAAGGCTTTCGACTTTGGATCGGACCGCATCGAGATCGGCGCTTCCATTGTCCGTGGTCGTCATGGTGCCAGCCACGACAGAGACCTTCACATCCTCAATGCCGGGCATCCGGCGAACCGCCGTATCGATCTTGGCTGCGCAACTGGCGCAATCCATGCCAGCGACGCGATAGCGGGTTTGGCGTTGTTCGCGAGTCATTTGTGGGCTCCTGGTCGTCGTCTGACGGCCAGCTTGCATCCTCTAGCCACTATAGGAGCAAGCGAAATTTTCATCCGCTTTCCCCTCGCATTGAATCCGCATGGAATGAGCCTTCGCCAGTGTCCGGCTAACCGGCCAGGCTGGCTCAGTGGTGGCCATTGTCGAGTTTGCCCGGCGGGTCCACCTGTACGGTGACATGGTCGATCGCATACCGCTCCTTGAGCCACGCTGAGACGATTGGAGGCAGGCCGAGTGGATCGGTTCCCTCTGCCGGGCTGACGTGGACAGTGGCAACGCTGGATTCATCGGTCAGCGTCCAGGCGTGAAAATGCCCGGCCTCGGCGATGCCGGGAAGACTCGCAAGACCGCGCTCCACTTCGATCGCATCCACGCCCCGGGGAACAGCCTGCAACAGAACGCGGATCGAGTCCGAGATAAGGCTCCATGCGGATCTGACCACGAGCGCCGCCACCAGCACAGAGAGGATGGGGTCCAGGATCGTCCATCCCGTCAGCATGATCCCGATGGCGGCGGCAATGGCGCCCACTGAGCCGAGAAGATCGCCGATGACGTGCAGGAACGCGCCCCTGAGATTGCCGTCGCCCCTGTTCCCCGACCAGAGGATCAAGGCTCCAGCGACGTTCACGCCGAGGCCGATCACGGCGACGATCAGCATCGGACCTGCCAGAATCTGGACAGGGGCATTGACGCGTTGCACCGCCTCCCAGGCGATCCATGCGACGAGCAAGAGCAGCGTCGCGCCGTTGGCGAGCGCGGCCAGGACCCGCACCCGGTGAAAGCCATATGTGCGCGTGGCGTCGGCGGCGCGCCGCGCGATGCGGTACGCGATCAGGGCCAGCAGCAGCGCGGCCGAATCCGAGACCATGTGGCCGGCATCGGCGATCAACGCCAGTGAGCCGGAGAACCAGCCGCCGACCGCCTGCACAATCGCGTAGCCGGCGGTGAAGATGAGAACGAGACGGATGCGCCGCTCGTTCGAGGCAGTCACGACCTGTCCGTGATCGTGGTTAGCGTCATGAGCATGCCCGTCATTCGCGGCATTGGAGGTGTCCGGGTTTCGGGTCATATCAGGTTCCTCGGGAAAGTCGCCACATGCCCCACCATGCGGCAGGCGCGAGCAGCACGACACTGGCCATGCCGGGAAAATAGGCAAAAGGCTGTACGGTAAACCAGGGGAAAACGGCAAAATGGGCCAGTTCGGTGATGCCCATGGCCGCAAAGAAGGTCCAGGCGAGATAGGTTCCGAAGCGGTATCCGCGGCTGACCAACGGTGGCACCACCAGCCATGCGCCCACCGAGAGCAGGACCAACAGGATCACCTGCCAGGAACCGGTATCGGGCGTGCCCGTGCCGGTGATCGCAGCCAGCCTGTCAAAAAAGTCCATCACATACTCCTCGATACGGTGAAGAACGAAGAGCGCCAGTGCCAGAAAGTATGGAGTCTTGATCGCCGTGAAGGAGGGGTTGGCGGGGAAGATCAGCCACAGCACGAATCCGCCAAGGAAGCCGGAGGTGAAGATGAGCATCGTCCAGAAGCCGAACGCGGCATAGCCCAGGCTCAGAACCACACCGGAAAACAGAAAGGCCGCAGCAATGAGTACAGGATCCCGGTTCATGTTTTAGCCTCGTGCGCGTCAGTCCCCATCCCGAATGCAGCAAGGCTTCCCTGGAAACGGATGCGTTCTGGAAGGCTCTGCTGAGGAATCAGGGTCTCTGATGTAGAGCGGTCCGCAAACACCTCGATGATGAGTTCTCGATACACAGACTTTTTCATTTTGTTGGTCTTCACTCCTTAGTCTACAGCCTCTAGCCACTAGAGAAGCAAGCAGAGTCGTCAGCCGATGAGGCTGCTGTTGCCAGTGGCCGATTCTCACTTCGAATTGAATGGCTGGGCGCTGGCTTCATCCTTACACAAACGCCATGCGCGTTTGTGTTTCTTTGTCTGATAGCTTCGTTCAATCCCCACAGGCCTTAGTGCGGATTTGGCGCTTTCTGTGGACGTTGAAGCTGAAACCCAGGACGTCGTTATTCTCAGGGCAGGTCCGCGTTCCGATTTAGGCGAGGCGATTGTATGGCTGGTCGCCTTTCGCAACAGTGCCGAGGTCGATATCGCGCGTGGCGACAACATGGGCCAACGCCTCTCCTATTCTCACATCGTCACTTCCCGCCAACCGGTCGGGATGTGGGATCCGGCGAGCGGCGCGGCGATACGTGTTCCAGTGCCCGAGGCTCTCGGCCCCGGCAACGACGGTTTAGCGCTCATCATACAGGAAAAGAACGGCGCTTTACCTGGCCGCATCCTGGGCGCCGCTGCGATCATGCGCTGAGCCGGTCCAGGATTGCCGCGCCCCGACTCGACATTCTCGCAGCCCTGCGCTTTATAGCCCCGGCTGAAGGAGCTGCGCATGAAAGACAAGATTACGGTCCGCATCACGCCGGAACTGGCTGAAGCGTTCAATGCCTTCATCGAGAAATCACCCGAACCCATCCGGAGCCGGCAAGACGGACTGCGCTACATCCTGCAAGACTGGTTGAGCGATCGAGGATATCTGGAGCTGCGGGCGGCAAGGCCGGAGGCTGAAAGTCCAAATCCATCCTAAGGGGGTACCGGGGTTCTCCTTTCCCTTGCCATGATCCGAGCGTATAATCTCCAAAGACTAGAGGAGAAAAAATGCAGGACGGGCTTCCCATCGGACGGGCCGCCAAGGCGAGCGGCATCAAGGTACCAACCATTCGCTACTATGAGCAGATCGGGTTGCTGCCGTCCGTGGGCCGAAGCCAGAGCAATCGCCGCCTCTATGATGCCGTCGACATAGACAGAATGAAGTTCATTCGGCATTCACGGGAGCTCGGATTCGATATCGACGCGATCCGCACCTTGCTTCGGCTTCAGGATGATCCCGCGCGTCCCTGTGGCGACGCCGATCTGATCGCACGGGAACGGCTGACAGAGGTGCGGACCAAGATCCGCAATCTCAAGCTGCTCGAGGCCGAATTGTCGCGCATGGTCGATGAAGGCTCTCATGGCCGTATCGCCACATGCCGGGTGATCGAGACACTGGCGGATCACGCTCAATGCAGCTATCACGGCGCCAACGCCTGAAGAAATAATCGATTAGATTTTTTGCACGTCTATCTATCTACTTTCCTTGATTGAGGCAGGAGTATGAAAACTGGAATACGATGGTTTATTTTCACAAAATCGTGGGAATCGTGCCTTGATCATGCCATGTTCAACGTTGCATCAATGCCATATGGTTCGTCATTTTGCTTTGCTGGTTTTAAGCTTTGGAACAGCCGTGTTGATTTTGGCATGGCTCGCCGCCGTGCAAGCTTCCACGCCCAGCGGCTATGCAAGCCCCGTTTCTCCAGTTGAGAGCGCCGAGGTCGTAACAACGCTTGTCTTGCCCTCGACCGGCTTAAGTCTTGAGCCCCGCCAGACGGATCGAATACCGGCGATTTTCGCCACCTGCCCGCATTGCGAGATCCAAGCACCGGCTGCCGACGATCCAGGACAACCGCAGCCGCGGCAAATCTGGGCCTTGGCTCCCCCTCCCAAATCCAGCTATCTGTGGCTCCGTCCACTCGACGAACCCCCTCCGCGCGCCTGATCCAAATCGGCGCAGTTTAGGGCTTTTCCAATTCTCGCTCCGCCTATCGCGGCCCCGGCACTGCTTTCTTTCACGTTGATCACCGTTCCGGCGCAGCCCGGCGCGGTGTGTCGCCTGAGACTTAAGAGCGGAATAAAATGGCATCTTCTATCTCTCTCTCACGCCGCCACTTCTTGGCGGGTGCATCCAGCCTGATGGCTCTGTCTGTCGCCGGCTGTACGACATACAGAAATGAACCTCCCCAACAACAGGTGACGTTGCCGCCGCCTATATCTCCAGAGGTTGTCGCCATGTATGCGGCGCTTCCAGATGAAGAGTTCCCGGTCCCGCCCGTCGATCTGCGATATCTCGATCAGAATTTCTACCGTCAGCGTATCGACTATCCCACCGTCGAGGAGCCGGGAACGATCATCGTCGATACCGCCAGCTTCTATCTCTATCACATCGAGAAGGGCGGTACCGCGATGCGCTACGGCGCCGGATTGGGCCGGGCCGGCTTTGCATGGTCAGGGCGCGGACACATCGCCTACTCGCGGGAATGGCCGGTTTGGACCCCGCCCGGGGAGATGATCGACCGTCAGCCCGAACTCGAGCAATGGCGCAATGGCCAGCCTCCAGGGCTGGGCAATCCGCTGGGTGCACGCGCGCTCTACATTCACCAGGGAAGCCGCGACACGCTTTACCGAATCCACGGTACCGGCGAAGCCTGGACGATCGGCCGGGCGGTGTCGTCCGGGTGCGTTCGCCTGTTGCATCATGACGTGATCCACCTTGCCGACAACGTCAGATGGGGATCCCCGATAATCGTCTCTTGAGAGGGCGGTACCAGGGCCTGGTGAATGGCGGCCAGTCGAAGTTCCGAGCGAGGCATGGCAGCGAAATAATGGCTTTTTTTTCCAGAAATTCAGGGGACCTGAAAACAAACCCGCAAAGAATGAGAGGCGCTCATTTGCTGCGCATCGGCGTTGTGGACGAACCTCCCCTGTCAAGCAGGGGGTTGGACGCGCCATTCCATGCCCTTGGCGATATCAATCCAAGGGCCGTGATATCCATCATGCTGACCGGTGTGTCCTGCTTTATGCTCATGAACGCCGCGCTCTACGTCGCGTTCGATGGCCGGGAGTCGTTCTCGACCCCCGCAGAAGCCTTGCGTCTTCCCGTTCAGGCCCCGACCCAAACCACCGCGAATGGGAAAACCAGCCGGGTCAGGGCATCTGTATCGACGGAACGGGATCTGGTAACCTTCGAGATGGCTGTGGGAGAATCGCATGGGACGCAAACGCAGCTCCGCAACCAGGCATTCGTGTGGTTCAACTCCGCGCTCGCGACGTCGACAACCATCGTCTCGGCAGACATTCCCGCAATGGATATCCTGCTTGGGCGTGGTGACGATCAACCGAGGGTGGACCATAGCATAGCGTCTTCGCTCTACGGCGAGCCCGTGCAATCTGAAGTGGCTCTATCCATAACGCCGCTCAGCTTCTCGGCCGCTCCCACGCTCAGACTCTCCGATCAGGCTGCGGCCGAGTACGTCATGGCAGGTTCGGATCAGGTCCGGATCGCTCTGGCGTCGTTCTCCAATCTTTCCAGCTATGCGCCACCGAGCGGGGCGTTGACCGTCCCGGATAGCGAACCGGGAAGGATCATCACCTCGGAACCGGAGAACATAACCGTGGTCCCCATGTCGGTTCGTTCCGATGGATGGTCGGAGCGGCTACTCAAGCTCGATCAAGAAAGGCCGCTCTCGGCAGTGCTTGAGGAGAACGGGTTTGCGGAGGCCGACGCTGCAACAATTCTCAGATGGGCGAGGACTGCCTACGGAATGGATACCCTGCCTGCTCTTTCCCGCTTGCGTATCCTCTACTCCTCGGGCCGGCAGGAGGGGATGGAGGCGACCCCGATGCGCATCAGCGTCTATCGTCACGACGCGACGGCAAATGCGGACACGCATGCGTTTACAAGTGCGCGAACGGACAATGGCGGATTCGTGCTGGCCAACGAGCCGCCCAGAATTGCGATGCCGGAAGAGAACGTTGAGCAGGTGAACGCGGCGCGGCTTCCTTCACTCTATCAGTCCATCTGGGAGTTGGGTCGCAGAAACCGGCTTGAGGATGCTGTGGTCGAAAGCGTGATCATGGCTCTTGAGGGCCAACTCGACCTCAATGAACGCATCACGCCTGGCACCACGATCGAAATACTTGCGGCGGTGGACAGCGACAGCCGAAGCCAGGCGCTCTATGTCGCGCTTTCGGACAGCACCCGCCTTCGGGAGTTGTTTCAGTTCGTCGGGCAGGACGGAACAGCATCCTATATGGATCGGAACGGCCAGTCCTGGGGACCGATGTTCTTGCGGAGGCCACTCGAAGGCGGCGGTCGCCTGACATCTCCCATGGGGATGCGCACGCATCCCGTTACAGGAGAGATTCTCGGGCACGAGGGGGTGGATCTTGCCGCGCCTGCGGGGACGCCGATCTACGCGTCAGCGGATGGACAGGTCGCCATGGCGCAATGGAATGGCGGCTACGGACGGCACGTCCGGCTCACCCACGAAAACGGGTATGTCACCTCATATTCTCATATGAGCCGCATCGCCGACGGTATTGAGCCGGGCGCCGTCGTCCGCCAAGGCGACGTGATTGGATACGTTGGAACGACGGGTCTTTCGACTGGTAACCACCTCCACTTCGAATTGAGCGTCAATGGGCGGCTTCTCAATGCCTTGGATGCCCGGCTTCCTGCAAGCCGGTCACTTACGCCGGTTGACATGAGCCAATTCGCGCGGATCGTCGAGAACATTGATAACCTGATGACCGTGGGCGCAACTAATGGCGCTGGCTCGATAAGTGGCGGTTGATTGACGACGCTCGCATCGCCTGTCTGGGAGGCGCGTACTTCTCTAGGAACGTGGTTCAAGGACAACGCGAAAACACCACCAACGATCACCAGCAGAACCGCAAGTACGGCGGTGTTACGATTGCGCAGAGAAAACATCGGTGGAACCTAACTAAGCAGAGCAGCAATGACGATAAACACGCCCATAGCGGAACGCAGCAACACAACCATTCTAGTCGGACATGGGAATGATGGAAACTGCGACAAAGTCGCACCGAACCCCCAATGCTTGCCACGCACCCCTGCGCAACGACTTACGATCGGGTATGGTTGCCCAGGCTGAAATAGCGCTGCGCTCGGCCCGACGACCTCCTCATGCCAAGACATGTAAGCATGGTATCAGTCTGAAGCGCCCGGACATGCGCATGACTAGGAAGACCTTGATGCTATCGGGCACACAACTCAACTCGTTGGCTGAAGTATTTCGACTATTGGGTGATCCAAACCGGCTCCGGATCGTCATGTACTGTATGGACGATTCAAAGTCCGTAGGCAACATCGCCGAAAAACTTGGCCTTTCGCAAACGCTGGTGAGCCAACACCTGCGTTTGCTTCGCGGGGCGCGAATTGTCGTAGGCAAACGTCAAGCCAAGAACGTATTTTATAGCGTCGCCGACGACCATGTCGGCGGCATGATCGTTGACATGGTGATGCACGTCAAAGAAGGGGCTCTTTTGCTTGATGACGTCAAAATCAGGGTAAGGCCAATCTGACACGACACGCGCGGAGCTCTATCTTCCTCTTCCGATGAGTGCCGCCGATCAGTTGTCCAACGCTTCGTGTACCTGTTCATCCAGCCGATCGAAGTTGGTCTCGGCCAACGGTTGGCCATTGATGAAAAACGTGGGAGTCTGTTGAATCTCAAGTTGTTCCAGATCGGCCTTATCCTGATTAATCAGCGCCACGATTGCAGGCGAGCGCACATCGGAGCGGGCTCGCTCCACATCGAGCCCCGCACCTTCGGCCGCCGACCATGCCAACTCCATGTCTGGACTTCCGTGAGCTGCCCATATCGGCTGGCTGGCAAAGACCGCTTCCATGACGGGAATGTAGAGGTCCTGCACGCGTGCCGCTTCCAAAATCGCCACAGCTTCCTCGGAGCCTTCATGGAAAGGTGCGTAGCGTACGACAAGTTTCACATCTTCTGGGTTTTCATCCAGTATCTGTTTAACGACCGGATAGAATGCGCGGCAGGCTTCGCAAGCTGGATCCAAAAACTCGACAATTGTCACGCGTGCGTCGTCTCGGCCGACTACCGGTGAATTCGGTCGAACCAGTACGTCTGCGTTCTCGTTTGCCAATGTCACGGTTTGCTCAACCATGTTGGTATTATAGACATAGGTTCCCCCTGCCAACGCGGCAATGCCGACAACCAGTGTTCCGATAACTAATGTGCGCCTGTTCATGAGTTCTCCTTAAGCAGCGCGATCCTCATCATGAGCGCTGCGATAGCTGTGAATGTAAGTAGGGAAAGAAGCGGAAGCGGAATTCCCCGTATTGTCATCTCCGCATCGGTACAGGAGATACCCTGGGTGCACGGGGCAATGGCCTCGGAAACCACCCCGTAGAACAACAGGACATGCCACCCTGCGGCGACCAGACCAGGAACAGCCAAGACCAGACCATATTTTGCTGCTCCCGGCTCGGCCTTAAAGCAGGCCAGTCCTAAAACGAAAGCCAAGGAAAACATAAAGATGCGCTGGTACCAGCACAGAATGCAGGGCGTCTGCCCCATGACTTCGCCTATGAATAAGGCGCCCAGGCTTGCAGCAAGCGCCATCACCCAAGCGACGAACATAAATGCCCAGAGGTCTCGCCCGCGAACGGCTTGCGTCGAGATATTCGCTTTCGTTTTATTCATGTCCGGCCACTCCGCATATCCGCGTTGCACCTTCGCAATCGTTGCGATCGATCAAAAATTGAGACTTTCTGAGCGTCAACCACTATCGGCAAGGCGCCTGACCTTTGCGATTGCGATTTCTCGGTCTTCTTCATAGGCGATCGTTCCAAAAAAACGCCCCTCACGGTCCAGCATGAAGACCGACGCGGTGTGATCCACATTGTACCCGCCGCCATCGATCGGCGCTTTCTGCGTGTAGACACCCCATGCCGATACCATTTCCGCAATCTCATCCACCTCGCCGGTCAGTCCTGTAATACTGTCGGAAAACCAACTCACATATTCCGCCATGACTTCAACCGTATCTCGTTCAGGGTCCGCGGTTACGAAGAAAGCCTGTATTTCATCGGCATCCTCACCCAGCTTCGAAAGCCAGTATTGCATATCGCTCAAGGTCGTCGGACAAACGTCAGGGCAGTGGGTGAAACCGAAGAAAACCAGCGATGGCTTTCCGAGAAATATAGAATCATCGACGGATTGGCCCGTATGGGTCACCAATTGGTAGTCTCCCGTTCCATACTGACCATCTTGGGCATCAGCCAATCGCTGCGTAACAGAAGGGGGCGCAGGTGCAGACAGTGAACTGTACCACATCCATCCTCCAGCCGCCGTTGCCAACAGCACCATACCCCAAAGGGCACGACGAATTGGCTTTAGTACGTTGCGTTCCATCTTTTACTGCCCCGATCTTGCGGGCTCGGCCGAGTCCGGCGCAGATCGCGCTCCAATGCCGACAATTGGGACGTCGATTTCGATCTCTCCTGAATGCTCAAACTCTAGTGTTAGGATAAACGTTTCCCCTTCGATCAGGGGCTGTTGCACTTCTATCAACATGATGTGCAGCCCGCTTGGTTCAAAAGTGTGGATCTCGCCCGGGGCGATTTCTATTCCGTCGACGAGTTGGCGCATTTGCATCACGTCGTCCTTCATCGTCATAGAGTGAATTTGGACGTCTTTTGCCACGGACGTTGTGCCGGAAACCAATCGGTCAGGTTCTTCTCCCATATTGCTGAGCGAAAGGTAGACAGCGCCGGTAGGCGCATTGGGCAGGGTGGCACGCGCGAATATGTCCGATATTTCAAACACACCATCTCCTGCCGTCAGATCAGGAGAAGATTGGTTTTCCTGTGCGCCAATCGGCATGGAAAGCAGGCTGCCACAAACAAGCAGAGCTATCCGGTTAAGGTTCGATTTCATTCAGTTTCCAATCTCAGGATATTTCATGGCTGCCCCACTGCATCAACACGAAAGCTATAGACTTTCGTTCAGCTTGCTCCGCGCGGCGTGCTCAGACCGAGGCAGGAGTCGTGCGTTTCAAATCAGACCGTGACCTGGTCCGAACACTCCGGTCGCAGCGGTTAAGCAAAATTCAAGCTGGAAGTTTGTCCAGCGCTCCGGTCGGCAGAGGTGATGAACCCGTAGGCTCGTCGATTTGGAGACTGCGGCCTAATTAACAGCACGGTCGTCAAGCCAGAATGGGAGGGGCTCGCGTCTCGGGCAATAGATTATCGACCTGAGCGACAACGTCAGAGTGCCTAAGCGGCGTATAGCGAACAGCGTTCTCGGCAAAGGCTGGCAGCGCGTCACATGGCGGCGGTGGCAAATCTGCGGGGGAGATCTTACAGGCGTGACAGGAAGGATGGTCCGAGCTGGTGCTGTCATGTCCTTGGCTGCAAATCGAAAGTTCTGTGACGGACACAGCGAATCCATCGAATTGCGCTGCTGTCGAAGCAACCGCTTGATGCGTCAAAGACAGAAAGATCAACGTCAGCACCACCAGAGCTTTCACCATCTCTCTACCGATATCATGCACAAGGCTCATGCCTTTTGGACCCTGATGCTTTTCAGGCGAACTTCTACATATTCTACGACAGGGCCAATGCGTCAGTTTGCCGCCACCGTTGGCGAAAAGCGCTTGCCATCATCACCAACGGCCATGATTTATCGCAATCTTGAGCCTGTTAGGCCCTGCCGAGCGTGACAATCGAGCCTTTCACGACAAAAAGTACGGTGATGCGACAAAACGATCTCAAAATCAGCTTGATTCTATAGCGGCTTTAGGAAGCAGCATGCTGGCAGCGTACGCTCACTGGAGCTTTTGTGGATCGCAAACAATGCCCGAAACTTCGGAAGTCTCGAAAGGGACGAGAATGACCGCCGCGTGGCGCAATAGGTTGCTATACCTTTTTATCCCATTGGCATTCGTTGTGGTGCTCGTACTTTTGTTCGGCTAGGGTCTTACACGGGACCTGGAATGCCTTGCCGTCACCCTTGATAGGACGGCCGTTCTAAATTTCTCACTTCCGCCTGTCGCAGGGCGATCTGGGCTTATCCAGCGAAGATCTGACTGGAGAAATCACCCTTGTAACCTTTTTAGTCGATGCAGATGGGGTCATTATCTACAAATAAAGGCTGCTGACTGAAGACGTTCTGCGGAACGACATTTTGCCGTTGGTTTCGAAAGTCCCCAAGAGAACCAAGATCGACCCCAGACGCAGAGGTGAACACGAATTTGTTTTGGATGATTGCACTACTGGTCGTTCTCGGCAGCATCGCGGCTTTGGCTCAAAGCCTGAGAAACAGCCCTCTTTCTTCGCAAGAAGGGACGGCATCAGATTTGATGCGTGCATTCTTTCGCGACCGGCTCGATTGGATCGACCGGGATCACGAGGCTGGAAAGATCTCCGCCGGTGAAGCAACCGCAGCTCGTGCGGAACTGGCGCGCGAAGTGCTCCACCAGGAACGGGAGTATAGTGCCAGCGGCAGCGGCAGAAGCGCTAGGGTGTTTATGTGGTCCACCCTGCCCGCCATCGCGCTTGTTGCGCTGGGTCTTTATGTTTGGATCGGCCGGGCCGATCTGCTAAGTGAGCCTCAGGCAAGCCGTGAGGCTGCCAACCAAGCTGCAGCTATGGACATCGAGGCGGCCATTGCGACCGTGGAAGAGAGGATGGAGCAAGACCCTGGCGATGTGCGGGGGTGGATACTGCTCGCGCCCATTTACATCGAACAGGGCCGCTTTATTGACGCCGTAGCCGCCTTGCGCCGTGTTCTCGCCCTCGAACCGCCGACGGCCGACCGGCAGACCGACCTCGCAGAGGCGCTTATCCTCGCCAATGACGGAGCGTTCGATGAGGAGACCCTGAGGCTTCTCGACAACGCCATAGCATCTGATCCGCTGCACGTTCGCTCCCGCTTTTATCTGGCGGGGGAACTGACGCGCATGGAAAACTATGAGGATGCCGCCGCATTGTGGGAAGAGTTGCTGGCCATCGCAACCGGGGAGGAACCCTGGGTCGAGACGGCACGTTCGGGTTTGGCGGCTGCGCAGGCGGGCAGAGGAGGCGATATGCAGCAGGACGACCAAATTAATGATACTGTGCGCGGCATGGTCGACGGATTGGCAGCACGGCTCGATAGCGGCAATGGCACTGCCGCCGGATGGATTCAGTTGGTGCGTTCCCGAAGGCAGCTTGATGGCCCGGATGCAGCCAGAGCCGACCTTGAGCGCGGTCTGAATGCCCTTTTCGGTCAGGACCGCGCCCTTCTTGAAGATTTTGGGCGGGAAATGGGATTGGTAGATCAGAGATGACGGTAATCCCCAAAGGCACTTCCAGCATTTTGTTTCACCGTGTGGGGCCTGCTTCGATCAAAGCACGATTTAGCACTGGGAGGGATGAAAAATGACGATTGAACTGGGGCACTTAGCGCTCATTCTCGCCTTCGTAATTGCGGCCACCCAAGCTGGGATCGGTTTTGCATTCTGGCGCGGCAACGAAATGACGGAACACTTCGTGAAGCAGGCTGCCATTGTGCAGTTCGGGCTTGTCGGATTTTCATTCGCCGCGCTGGCGCATGCATTTATGACCGATGACTTTTCCTTGCGGCTAGCGGTACAGCATTCCAATTCCCTACAGCCGTTGCTTTACAAATTCACTAGCACTTGGGGGAATCACGAAGGATCAATGCTCCTGTTCGTTCTGACACTTACCGTATTCGGGGCGGCGGTCGCAGCGTTCGGACGCAATCTCCCAGGCGAACTCAAAACCCTGGTCCTGGCTAACCAGGGTCTTATGGTGGCGGCATTCTCCGCCTTCGTTATCTTTACCTCTAATCCCTTTTGGCGACTCGATCCAGCCCCCGCCGACGGCGCAGAGCTAAATCCGATTCTTCAGGATATTGGCCTCGCCATCCATCCCCCTTTACTGTATCTCGGATACGTTGGCTTTTCGATCTGCTTTTCCTTTGCCATCGCCGCCCTGATCTCAGGGAGGATCGACGCCGCCTGGGCGCGCTGGGTGCGGCCCTGGACATTGGCAAGTTGGTCCTTTCTGACCCTTGGCATCGCCATGGGCTCGTATTGGGCCTACTATGAGCTGGGCTGGGGCGGCTGGTGGTTCTGGGACCCGGTCGAAAACGCGAGCTTTATGCCCTGGCTGGCCGGCACCGCGCTCTTGCATTCAGCAACTGTGATGGAAAAGCGCAATGCACTCAAGATCTGGACCATCTTTCTGGCGATCGTCACATTTTCATTGAGCCTGCTGGGCACCTTCCTTGTGCGCTCGGGCATTTTAACCTCGGTTCATGCCTTCGCCTCGGATCCGACACGCGGAACGGTCATTCTTGCGATGCTCGCGGCCTTTATCGGGGGGGCCTTCACGCTCTTTGCCCTACGCGCTTCCTCACTGCGCCATGGAGGGCTCTTTGCCCCCATCAGCAGGGAAGGTGCGCTCATTCTCAACAATGTCTTCCTTGCCGCGGCTACGACTGGCGTTCTGATTGGCACGCTTTATCCGCTTGTTCTGGAATCCCTGACCGGCGCTCGCATCACGGTCGGTGCGCCATTCTTCGACCTGACGTTTGGCGCGCTCATGGTGCCTTTGCTTCTGCTGATCCCGCTCGGGCCATTCCTTGCTTGGAAGCGTGGAGACATCGTTGCTGTGGGACAGAGATTGATGGGTGTAATCGTGGTCACGTTGACGCTGAGCTTGCTAATCTTCGGCTTTCTGGGCTTCCCCACAACCCTCGCGCCGATCGGATTGGCCATCGGTATCTGGGTGATGGCCGGCGCGCTGGCTGAACTTGCCGACCGCGCGGCAGTCGGACGGGTTACTCCAAGACAGAGCTGGGCCCGGTTCAAGGGGCTGCCGCGGACGGCGTGGTCGACGTCAATTGCCCATTTTGGTGTCGGAGTGGCGGCTATAGGGATTGTCTGCGCCACGGCTTTCCAGACTGAGATCGTCACGTCAATGCGGGCTGGCGAGAGTATGCCGATCGCCGGCTATACCGTGACCTATGAAGGGGAGGCGGAGGTTGCCGGCGCCAATTTTTCGGCCGAGCGCGGCTCCTTCGTCATCGCGTCGCCTTGGGGTGGCGAGCGTTCGGTCACCTCCGAGCGCCGGGTGTATCCAGTAAGTGGCACGCCCACCACAGAGGCAGGTATCCGGACATACGGGTTCAGCCAGATTTACGTGCAGCTTGGCGAACAAAGCGGTTCAGATGGCCGCGTCGTTCGCCTTTGGCATAAGCCCTTCGTGTTGCTGATCTGGTTGGGGGCCCTTGTGATGGCATGCGCAGGCTTTCTCTCGCTCACCGATCGAAGACTCCGTTTTGGAGTTCCCGCAAGGGCGAAAGGCAATGCTAAGCCAGCAGGAGTGGGTCGGTGAAGAAACTGATCATTATCGTTGCGATCGTTGGAACGCTTCTGGCCCCGCTAAGCATCCTGGCCGTTCAACCCGACGAAGTTTTGAGCAACCCGGTTCTCGAACAGCGTGCGCGCGCCATTTCGAGCAATTTACGATGTCTGGTATGCCAGAACCAGTCGATCGATGAATCTGACGCGCCCCTCGCTCGCGATCTGCGGCTGATTGTGCGTGAGCGCCTGGTCTCGGGCGATACCGACAGCGAGGTTTATGATTTCGTCGTTGCGCGTTATGGTGAATTCGTGCTGCTCAATCCTGTCTTCGCTGGCCATACGATTTTTCTTTGGGTGGCAACCCCAGTCATTCTGATAGCAAGTCTAATCATGCTGGGTATTTTTGCGGTTCGGAGCCGAAATGCCCGGACCGCCTCCCCGGACCTTTCCGCCGACGAAGCTAGAATCCTAGAACAACTGCGGAATGGCTAATCGATCTGCCAGCGTTTCCGTTTGAATTCGTGCTTCCACCCTCATGCACCGGCCCACTTCAATCAGGGAACAAAACTAACGCTCCGCGAGGTGGCGGCATAAATGAAATTGTTCAACCAACCTCCGGCCTAGAAAATATCGTTTCCCAATTCGCCTATTACCGTATCAGAGCTGCTAGTCAAATTTCGCTTCGGTCCTGATGACACGAGTATCAATTAGAAGTATGCAAGTCTGGCGCTTATCCCCTAATGGCAAAATCCCAGAGCAGCTTCATATTAAGCCCAGCGATAACGATTGCGATGAGGCCGGAAACCATAATTAGCCAGACGGGTGCTACCATTTCTCCCATCTTGGTCCGGTCAGCGGTGAACATTACAAGGGGCACCACTGCGAAAGACAGCTGCAGGCTCAGAACCACCTGGCTTAGGATCAACAATTGCGCAGTACCGCTTTCGCCGTACCAAATAGTCACAAGAGCTGCGGGAAGAATCGCAATCAATCTCGTGATGAGCCGGCGCAGCCATGGTGCAACTCTGATGCGTAGAAAGCCCTCCATGACGATCTGACCGGCTAGTGTTGCGGTCACCGTCGAGTTGATGCCCGAACATAGCAGCGCCACGGCAAACAGCGTCGGCGCGACGGCAGCGCCCAGCATGGGAGCAAGCAGCGCATGGGCTTCACCGATTCCGGCGATTTCAATCTGCCCTGTCGTATGAAATGTGGCGGCGGCTAAAATCAGGATCGCAGCATTGACCAACAGCGCAAACATCAGCGCCACGGTTGAATCGATAGTGGCAAACTTTAGGGCCTCACGCTTTTCGAAGGGGCTTTCGCCATAGGCCCGCGTCTGCACGATGGCCGAGTGCAGGTAGAGATTGTGCGGCATCACCGTGGCGCCGAGAATGCCGAGCGACAAATAAAGCATTTCCGGATTCGTAAGGATCTCGGCTGTCGGTGCAAAGCCCCGGAGCAGTTCCCCCCAATTAGGATCGGCTAATCCAATTTGAATCATGAAACATGCCGCGATAACCGCAAGCAATGCGATGACGAAAGCCTCGACCCACCGGAAGCCCAATTTCTGCAGATAAAGGATGAGAAAGACATCGAGCGCGGTAACCACCACGCCAAGCTCGAGCGGGATGCCGAACAGCAGATTGAGCCCGATTGCCGTACCGATAACTTCCGCGATATCGGTGGCGATGATGGCGACTTCTGCCATCAACCACAGTACGAATCCCACCGCGCGGGGAAAGGCATCACGACAGGCCCGGGCCAGATCGCGCCCCGAGCCAATCGCCAGCCGAGCGCAGAGAGACTGCAGGATGATCGCCATTATGTTGGAAACCAGCGCTACCACGAGAAGCGTGTAGCCAAAGCGCGAACCGCCCGCCAGCGAAGTCGCCCAATTGCCAGGATCCATATATCCGACAGCCACGAGATAGCCTGGCCCAAAAAACGCTGCCGCGCGGCGCCATGCCGAATGTTTATCCGACACCGGTACGCTTCGGTATACATCGACAAGTGACGGATCGCCACCTTCGGTACGCCAAGCTTTTGTTGAGGAAGGGGGCAGTTCATCCACAGCAAACACTTTCTGCAATTGCTAATCATTTGCATCTAGATATAACATGGTTGGGTTGAGTGGGGCAAACAGTCTGTTGTGAGGACACTGAGAAAGGCGAAAAAGCCGTCTGTGAAGCTGCGGCCAAAATCAAGCCTTTTACCTGCGGCGGGGACTCGAACGTGTGGCCTGGGCGACGTTTCGCGGCAGCATAAATCTGGCCCGGCGATGATCACCGGCCAAATGTCCGCATTTGATTTTGGCTTCTCGAGCGCTTTCCGGTTTTTGCACGTATAGGATAAAGAGATCCGGGAGGGTCAAGGCGAAGCCACCTCCGTGAGAATTGGGCATGTCACCGACAGCGGTGAGGAACCAACTGTTGCTCTCTGGCGGCCATGTCCCCACACTCGGATCCCGGCAACTACGTTAAAAGACGGACTACAAGAGGGGCGGCCACATACCATATAATGGCGACGGCGAAAGAGCCCCAAAGGAGCAAATGAAATAGACGCAAACCTAGGGGCGGCTTACCTGACATCGGGTGCCTGCAAGGCCAACGGAGGTTCATCCCGATAGAAGGACAAGTTGGCCCGCAGCCTGACCCATATGTCGGCGAGGCTGTTTGTGATGTGATCTTTTCTATATTGCGCCGGAAAATATGCGACAAGGATCCCGTTCATCGGCCCAACTCCCCAATATTAATCGCAGTATTGTGCATTCTCTAGTCGCTATAGAAGCAAGGGCAATCAGATTGGTCCCTTTTTGATGATTACAAAACCGGGCAAGGCCCGAAGGGATCCAAGGGGCCGGTTCGAGGATCATTCGCGTTGAAGATATATCGCCTCTGGCAGACATCCCACGTCGGCGGGATTTTCGTGCTGTCGAAGATGTCCGTGCCTTCCTTGAGATTGCGCCAAAATTCGGCGTGAGGGCTCGACACGTTCGCTTGGATGTTGGCTTCCGTCATTGGGAAGGGCAGCAACTGTAGTTGGAACGATCGATTGCCGCCTCTGAATGTTTCTCGGGCAAGCGCGAAGATCTCTTTGATGCCATCATCTGTCATGGCGTAGCAGCCCACAGACAGGCAGTCCCCGTGAATCATCAAATTTGTACCGGTGCGCTCCCAAGCCTGATCGAATTTGTTCGGAAAACCGACGTTGAATGATAGCCAATAGGAGGAATTCGGGTTCATCAGGTTGGGCGTTACGTCGTAAAAGCCCTCCGGTGATTGCTGATCGCCTTCACGGAATTTTGGCCCCAATGCCCCCGACCACTTGCAAATATCATATGTCTTTAAGAGTCTGTAGGTGCCATCGCTGGTTCGTTTCCAAACCTCGAGCGTCGCGGTCTCTTTATAGAGGCGGATCATCATCGGCTCAGTTGGTGATGAATTGATTTCGGCCATCCGTTGGAGGAGCTCTCGGGGCAGCGGTACGTTGTGGCGATTGTCGCCCGCATACTGACTGCATGCTGCCAGCGCCAAGATGGCGAAAAATGCGATAATTGTGCGACTGACATATGAGACTTCGAAGGGCATGAGAAGCCACCTGGGTAAGTGTCGGCTAACCATACTGGCTCGACATTACCGATTTCTTGCGATCGCAGCTTCACACGCTACCGAATCGAGGAACTGGCACGGCTGCCTGCGAGCTTGAGCATACCATCAAGCATTATGCGGGGCAGTAAGAGGCACCCTGTAAAGGGCGCTCGAGTGGAGCGCGAAGAGGAGGTGCGGCATACTCGCCGTGGCGACAAGTCTGTTCCAACCGGTAGCGATCAACCAACGACTTCCAGAAAACTCTTGAGCTTTTGCCATATTGCAACCTCTGATGGCGAAAGCTTTCCGTGAGAATGTGCATATCGGTACCGTCTTTGCCTACGGATTCGCCACAGCAATTTTGGCGCAGATGGCGCGAACATTTGTGCTCGGGTTGCTTCATATCACCGTGAAGCTGTCGTGAACCACGGATCGAATACTTCAAGGCGCCTGCCAGCAGCCAAATACGGCGTAGGATCGATTGCGCTGTTCCCATCACGAATTTCAAAATGAAGATGGGGACCGGTAGATCGACCAGTGGAGCCGACTAGGGCGATCACCATATCCGCTTCCACCTCGTCCCCTTGCTCAACCAGCGCTCTCGAAAGATGGGGGTAGCGCGACATCAGACCCGAGGCGTGGGTGATTTCGACGACCCTGCCATAGGCGCCCTTCCAACCAACGAAAGTGACAGCACCGCCGCCGGCGCTCAGGATTGGCGTGCCAGTCGGAGCTGGAAAGTCAATTCCAGAATGAAACGCGGATTGGCCGGTGAAAGGATCTTGGCGCAGACCGAAGGCAGAGCTGATGCGGGTAGTTCCGATCGGTTTGTGAATCGGTACCTCGTCCATAGCGCGACGCGCTTCCTCCAAACGCCCCATGGCAGTGAGGATATTGGTGATATCAGGAGTATCGAAACCTGATGGAAACTCGCTAGCATCCAGAAAAGGACCGCCTAGCGCCAACTCGCTTATAGCCGGCTCATGTCCGACGCGCCGCAACTCTGCAACGATAGTCTCGACTGATCGATCCATCGCATCGGAGAGGAGTGTCATTGACTCGCCGATCTCCTCTTCCATTACTCTCAGGTTCTCTTCGAGAAGGTCGAATTGCCCAGTAGCGCTTGCTCCACCCGTTACCGGACGAGCAGGACCCTCATTCGGCTGGGGGCGTTGTACCAATTCAGGAGGAAGTGCCGTCTTTGCGAGCATCTCTAACACCAAGAGTTGATCTTCCAGCTGTGCCTGGCGTCCAATGAATTCCCGATCCCTGAGAGTTGCTGTTCCAGAGTTGATGATTTCTCTGGACCGAAGCCGGTCAACATTCATACTCAATTCGGCGATGCGATCTTCATAGGCCCTCAGAGCCGAGGAATTTGGGTCGGTCCAGAAATCTTTAAGGTTCTCATTGTCGCGCAGGATTATGAGCGTAAGCACATTGGTGAGAAGCAGCGCGCAAAGCACCGCCCAACAGGCGAGCGTTTGGTATGATGATGCACGACCGCTCACAAGGACCACTCCGAATCAACCGGCCAACAGCGTCGTTCGCTATGGTTAATGAAATGGAAATGTCGCCAGCTATCGGATCACATCTTATAAAATTTCACTATTGGGCATTGGCGAAACTCTGGAATAGCGCGGCCATCGGGACGTGGCCGCATAGCTCGCCCGTCAGCCTCGAACCTATGCAATTTGTTCGTTCGGGACGTTGTCCCTCTCGCCCAAGACGCTTTGCGATATACTTGCCGGTAACGGCGCAGGTTTTTCGACACGCCCCAAGATCGGCAAGATGACGAGAAAGTAGGCGAAATAGTATGCCGTCGTCACTTTGGCGAGGAGAACGTAAATGCCTTCGGCGGGCTGTGCGCCCAGATAAGCCAGCGCGATGAAGTTCACGACGAACAGCCAGAAGAAGGGCTTGAACAGCGGGCGGAAGGTGCCCGAGCGAACTTTCGAGGTATCCAGCCACGGCAAGACAAACAGGACTAGGAGCGACCCGAACATCACAATGACCCCGCCCAGCTTGGAATCGATGAACAGGACGTTGAAATCTATGGCCCTCAGCATGGTGTAGAAGGGCAGAAGGTACCATTCGGGCACGATGTAAGCTGGCGTAACCTGCGGATTGGCCGGGATGTAGTTGTCGGCATGCCCCAAGATGTCGGGGGCAAAGAACACGACCCAGGCGAACGGTATCAGGAAGACGATGATCGCGAACAGGTCTTTCATCGTGAAGTAAGGGTGGAAGGGCAGCGCATCATGGCTCTCCTTCACCTCGACCCCCGTGGGGTTGTTATTGCCCGGAACGTGCAGCGCCCAGATGTGCAGGACGACGACCGCCGCGATGATAAATGGCAGCAGGTAGTGCAATGAGAAGAAGCGGTTGAGGGTCGGATTGGCGACCGAGAACCCGCCAAGAAGCAGCGTCTGGATCGGCTCTCCTACGATCGGGATCGCCGAGAAGATGCCGGTGATGACCGTCGCCCCCCAGAGGCTCATCTGGCCCCAGGGCAGCACGTACCCCATGAAGGCCGTAGCCATGAGCAGGATGAACAGGATCACCCCGAGCATCCAGATCACCTCGCGCGGGGCCTTGTAGGAGCCATAGTAAAGGCCGCGAAACATGTGGACATAAGCGGCAAAGAAGAACATCGAAGCGCCTACCGCGTGGGTACCCTGGATGATGCGCCCGTAGTTGACGTCACGGCGAATCTGCTCGACCGAAGCGAAGGCGAGTTCCACGTTCGGAGTGTAGTGCATGACAAGAACGACGCCCGTCACGATCTGCACCACCAGCATAAAAGCGAGAATACCCCCGAACGTCCACCAGTAGTTGAGATTCCTTGGAGTGGGGAAATCCATCAGGTGCTCCTTGGAGAACCTGAGGATCGGAAGTCTTTCATCGAGCCAGCGTTCGATTCTGGTGCCCGGCACGTAGCTGCCAGCGTGGTTCGTCGCTTTTGAATCGCCCGATGTCGCCAAAGTTCTCGAGTCCCTTTTCTGGAGTTCCGCTGTTGCCTACGTCTTCTTTCGGCAGCTCGTTGGCCAGCCATTTTTCATTATTTTGAAACGTCGATCTTCGTCAAATCAGTATCATGTGGCTGGGAAGCTAAGCCTGCCCGATCAGGATGCGCGATGTCGCGGAATGTCGCACCGCATCAGCTTGTTCGGGCGAAATCGTGGGACAGCGTCCGGAGCGCTGTTGGCCGGGTTCCGACCCAATCAATCTCTCGTCCCGACCGAGACGCAAATCGATCGGTTTTGCCTCGACACTTAGGGCCAATGAAATCAGCTTTGAGCAGCTTACCGCTTTCACCATCACCGACGACCATGCCCGACAGGTGGACGTTTGGCAGAGCCTAAGCCCCTATAACCGCCATCATCACACCATCAAAAGGATGCTGGCGAGCGAGGAAGTCCCGGCCAGCGACAAGCGGGCGCAGTTCATTGGCGGACTGGACGCCATTGGAGCCGAGGGCGGCACCGTCCGCCGCGATCTGTTCGACCCCGAGGATGGCGGTTGTCGCCGCCGATCCGGAATCCGGGGCTTTGATGGCCGGTACAGGCGGTCCACGAAAGATGCGACACGCCCGTAACAGAGAGGGAAAAGCGGTGGATTTCGCACCATCCACTTTTTCGCAGGCGGAGATATTCCAGTGTTCGCCCTCGCAATCTACGGCAAGAACGAGAAGGGCAATCTCTCCAAAGCCGAACGAAATGAACTGGCTCGTGTCCTCCCCAAGCTTGGCCGACGCCTACAGCCAGAGAAAGGGTAAAGCATGACTTTTGGCAGAGAGCTTATCCAGAGCGCGCATGAAGCACTGGCAATTGCGGAAAGGCGCGCAGAGCCTGCCGCCGTTTTCATCCCTGAAACCGTCGATGTGGCGGCAATCCGAAAGCGCCAGAAGCTTTCGCAGGCAGCATTCGCCTAGCGCTATGGCCTGCCCGCTGGAACCATAAAGGACTGGGAGCAAAAGCGGCGTCAGCCCGACCGGGCCGCCATGCTGCTGTTGAAGGTGATCGAGAATGCACCGGATACGGTAGCGCAGGCAATACGCCAATCGGCTGGCCTGTCGCACAAGGAATGAGGGGAGCCCAAGCCCCTTCACTCAAGCTCCCCTCCCGCCTCGCTGGCGTTGGCTTGCGGTGCGGAGTCCGTTGCAGGCATATGAAATCCAGCATATTTTAATATGCGAAAAAGGATATGCGCCCATGCCGCTCTACATAAAAGACCCCGAGGTCGATAAACTGGCCGAAGAGCTGATCGGGCTGACTAACACGTCCAAGGTCGAGGCCGTGAAAATTGCCCTCAAGCATGAGATTGCCAAGCATAGGCGCAATCTTCTCATCCGCGGAAGGCTGGCCAAGTCCCTCGCCATGGCGCGAGACGCCGGGCCGTTTCAGCCGGGCGATCACAAGGCTGAAACCGATGAAATGTGGAGCGAGGACTGATGCTGTTTGTAGATGCGTCGGTCGTCGTCGCCATTTTGACCAACGAGCCGGATGCCGACGAGCTGATGGCTCGGCTTGAAACCGCCATTGCCGACAACCGGCAGCCTTATGTTTCCCCCGTCGTCAGGGTGGAAGCCTCTTTGTCGATCACCCGGCGACTGGCGGGCAAGGACAACCCGGCCACTAAAGACATGCTCGTGCGAGCGCGCGCCATGGTCGATCAATTCATTCTCGATCTAGAAGCCAAGGACACCATGATAACCGCCGACGTGGCGGTCAAGGCTCTCGATGCCGCCCAGGAATTCGGAAAGATCGTCAATCACAAGGCCAGTCTCAACATGGACGATTGTTTCGCCTATGCCTGCGCCAGAGCATATCGGATTAAAATCGCCTACAAGGGTGACGATTTTACCCATACTGATCTAGGTTGGTGACAGCCGGAAGGAGGGCCAATGCTAGACTCGCTCGGAAATGGCATGGTGACGATCGATGTGGTAAAGTCGTTGTCGCACTTCAGGATCGGGCATGTCAGCATCGCCGATCACGTAAAAGCCTTCGCCTGGCGACCGAATATCGGTCCCGGCTGCGATCACGGCGTCCACAAAGGCTGGGATATCATTTTTAGTCATGAAAACTCCTATATGGTAGGAGGGGGCTTACGCCCCCTGCCCTCTACGGGTCTGTTCGATTACCGCGAAAACGTTGTCCTCTTCCAGGCCGGGATATCGGCCGAGGTTGGCGTAGAACCGACCGTGGCCGGTGTTGAGCGAGATCGAGTAGTAGGGTTTGTCCTCGCGGTTGAGATTCTGCCAGACCGCCCCGACTTCGATCCGCCGCCCGCGAGGGCTCTTGGCGAAGATCCGGTACTTGGGAGCGTCGGGATTGTCGCTGGCGACCGGCTCGCCGGTGAAGTCGATATCGAAGGTCAGGGTGGCCACATTGCCAATCAGCTTGTCGCTATCGATCCGGACAAAATTGGTGAGGTCAGTCATTGTGAACTCCTTGGTTCGCGTTGGTGATGCAACATTGCGATGGAAGGGGAAAAGCGGCGTTGGCACCGGCACGGCCGACGCAAAGCAGAGGACCGCGCCAAGCGCGATTTTGCTTCGCGAGGAAGGCCGGTAGGCCGGGGAAAATCGTGCGGGGCGGGGTTGCCAGACGCGACCCGAACATAGGTTGCATCTGAAAAACAGACGCGAACCGGAAAGATCACAAAGACCTCACAATGCTGGCCGTGTTGGCGAGATTGGCTATGCTCACTGCCCTACCCTTAAGAGACGGCCTAAAGCGCTGCATAGCGCCGCCTAAGATGGTCCGCCGAAATCTTTGCCCAGGCCGCGCGCAGGTCGGTCAGCTCGGATCGCGGGGATATCGGAAAGCCGCGTTTACGCCGTTGCGCCACGCTCAAATTGAACCGGTCCTTGAGCCCAAAGCCATCCGGTCCCGCCTCCCGGGTTGTACAGAGGGCTTGCATGATTGCCGGTTGAGTCGGCGCGGCAGGCAGTACCACCAGATGCACGATCGAAGCGAGGTAATCGGCCAGATGTTGGCCGAACTCGACTGCCATGGCGATCGCGGCTGGCCCGGTCAGCTCCATGGGGATAGGCGCTTTCCACTGCGTTGCGAGATTGGCCCGATCGTGTCTCCGCCGCCTCGACGGCAGGCCAGAGTCGCCCCCTTGTCGCCAAGGCAGGGCAGCTCACACCAGTTGGAAAGATCAGAACATCATGCGCTGTCAGGAACTGCTGCCTGGGCATGTAGGTGGCATGTTCCATCACGAGGGGTTGGCCGCAATGGTCGGCCACCACCTGATAGAGCGATGGAAACTTGCTTCGGCTAATGCGCTGCACCCGCAAAAGGTGTTTTTCGATCACGGCTCATTGGCCCTGTGGTACGATCTTGATGAAAATCCGATCCTCCTAGGAATCGACGTTCCAGACGTAGGCGCGATCGAGCATGGCCGGGGCGCGATCGGCGTTGTGGTCCAGAACGCGATCGGTCGGTGCCGGCGTTATCCTGACCGTCCCGACCGGCTCAAATGGAAGCTCCTCGTGTTGAGCGAGATTCTGCGCGGGGATCTCGGGCGAACTGATTTCGATGGTGCCGTCGTCCAATCGCTCGAGGCGCAAATAATTGTCGTTCCTCAGGCCGCCCCGCGTGTTGGGGAAGCCGACGCCTCGATCCGCCTCCAGTGTTCCAGCGTGGTTGACCACCAACTCGAAACGGCCTTCGCCAACATATTCGAAACGCTCGAAACCGGGCATGTCGGTATCGTTTGCCGCCATCCGCCGTGCCCCTTCGTCATCTTGCTCCGTCAAGCGTCCCTCGGCGGCCGCCATGACGGTGCGAGGGTCCGCCACCGTACTCTAACGCGTAGCGTATAGTCGTAGCCGTCTCTGGTGATATCCGCATTGATGGTTTCGGGGGCGAGGCACCCGGTCAAAAAGAGCGTTGCGCTCATGATAGACGGCAGTCGGATGCCAGCTCGCGATATCGTCACAATGAACTCCTGAAAAATTCGGCTGGAGCCGCTGTCGATCAGCGGCCCCAGGTCGAGTTGAACGGGCCAGGGAAAATGATGTCCTGCTCAACGAATACGTTGAACTGATAGCCGGGCCTGATTTCCAAGGTCGGCTGTACGTCGAGATTGCGCGTGATCGTCTGGTCTGCGATTCGGCCGAACGTGTCGGCAAAATTGCGACGAGCCGCGTCCTCAAGGTTGTTCTGGTTTTGCTGCCAGGGCGACGTGTTCGATTGCGGGAAAGCCGCATCGATCCCGGTGCCGATCAGCGCCACAAGGATCGCCGAGCCGAAGGTTTCGAGATAGCGGCTGTTCACCCGATCGGTGAAGCCGCTATAGCCCTGCGTATTCTGTCCGGGCATTCCGCCGATTTGCAGGGTCGAACCGTTCGGGAAAACAAGGTCGGTCCAGATGACCAGCACGCGTTTTTGACCAAATGAGACGTTGGAATCATAGCGCCCGACAAGTCGCGTACCCTGCGGGATCAGGAGCCGATGTCCGGTGGCGCTATCATAGACGTTCTGGCGCACCTGGGCGGTAATCCGACCGGGAAGATCGGAGTTGATGCCCGTAATGAGCGTCGCCGGAATCACCGATCCGCGTTTGAGCTCATAGGGCGAAAGCTGAGGAACGACCATATTGGGCAGGTAACCGAGGTCGTCAATCTCCTGATTGAAGAACGATTCCTTGCCCGCCTGGTTGTTGGGATCGGTGCGCCCCGCTCCCAGTCCACCAAGTCCTGCCTGCATCGCGGCTGCGTAAAGATCCTGCACGCCCGAAGCACCACCCCCGCCGCCATGCTGGCCGGTGCCGCCCGAAGCGGTTCCGGCCTGTTGATCGCCCTGCCCTTCGACACCGTCGATATTGGCGAGGTTGACCGACATGGGACTGTTGGCGGCCGTTGGCCGCGCCTGTAGCGCGGCCATGTCCTGCCGATGCTGTTCACGCAAACCCGCTTCCTCGAACTCACGCTGGAGGCGCAGCCGCCATTCCGCTTCAGTCTCTTGTGGCTGCTGCTGCGTTTGAATCTGCTGAACCTGTGGCCGAGCCGGCGATGTAGGCTGCAGCTGGAATGGATTGGTAATGACCGGCTGACCATCTTCATCGACCTGTGGTGCCGTAACTGGCGGCGCCGGCCGAGCTGGTTCCCCGATAATGCCGGGCGGTACCCCCCGCGTCAGTTCATCGGCAAGGTCCGAGGCGGGCTGACCGGGGGAGCCGTCCATCCCGCCGCTTCGATTTCCTATGCCCCGTTGCGACAAGCCCCAAAACACGACGCCGATGAAGACGACGACAATGATGATGAAGGCGATGACCGGAAGGCGGTTAAGACGGCGGATTTTTGGCTGATCTTCACCGCTGCCATCGAGATCGATCGAACTCACCGGCGTTCCTCCTTTAAGTCGTCGTTCGGCGCATGATCGAAAGTGGGCTTGCCGGTTGCGCACCAAGCTCTGTGATCGCGTATGTGCGCGCCAGCTCAACCGAGGGCGTTGAGATTCGCGTGAGGACCTGGCCCTCGAAGGCATTGACGGTATAGGCCAGCGGGATTGCTCCCTGCCCCGAGGTGGACGGATTGACCGCATAGCCCCAGCCACGAAGATGTTCTTCGAGAGCGGCGGACATTGGTGAGCCATCGGACTTGAGCGCGATGGTGCCAGTCCCCGGTCCAACGTGTTCGGCCAGTTGGGCGACCATGTCGCCGGCGACCGCATTGGCGGCGTAAGCGCTCAGATTGGCGGCATCGGTGCTGGATGCGGCGGAAAAATAGCCGCCACCAGTCGTCATGCAGCCGGCGAGCGAGAGCGAGACAAGCGCCACGGAAAGGGCGCGCGTGATCCTGGAGACGCCAGACATGACTATCCCCTCCTCTGAATGGTAATGCGCTGCTGTTGATTGCCCACGCCGTTGACCAGCACGGCCCGATCGATCAGGTAATCCACGATCATCATGTTGTTGTTGAGCCGGTAATTGACGATCTGGTTTTGTCCGCCCGACTGGACGAACAGGATCGGGGCATCGCCGCTGCCGAGGTGGCCGGGGAACTGAATGTAGGTCTTCATCCCGTCGGTATAGATGCGCGACGGCTTCCACCGGGCATTGCCGCTGATCGAGAAGTTGAAATTGAGGTTTTCGGCGGGGACGCCAGCGCCAGGAATGATGCTGTCCTGAATCTGCTGATTTACGGCGGCGATTTGCTGGCGAATATCCTCCGGATAGGAGAAAGCGACCCGAGCCATATAGCCGCTCGAACGCGACTCGAGATTGATGTGGTAGGTGCGCCGCGATGTGGTGACGACCATACTCGTCTTGAGCCCCGCTTCGGCGGGTTTGACCACAAGATGGATGCGAGGGCCTTCGGGCGAACCCGACGACGCCGGCTCGACCTGCCAACGAACCGTATCGCCCACTAGAACGTCGCGAACCGCTTCACCGGCCTGCAACGCAATTTCGCAGAGTTGCAATGGGGAACAAACAACGGTCGGCTGCGTTTCGCCATAGAGATAGATCACGGTGCCGTCTGCGCCCCGGGTCATCACGGCCGGGGCGTTCTGCCACTGGCCCGAGAGATGAGTGCCTCGTTGGGCGTTCTGGTCGGCTGCGAAACTAGCCGAAGGGGCGAGGCTTGCCGCCATCAAGGCAAACGCACCCACGCCCGCGCGCAAATATCTGGTGTTGAACATTACTCTCTCCGCGAGCGATGGAAACTAAAGCTGAGCCGTCCAATCGAAATCGGCCAGGTAAAGACCGATCGGATTGAGACGAATGATAGCCTCGTCTTGAGGCGGCGATAGTGTAACGGTGGCAACTCCGCGCCAGCGGCGCGTCCGCAATTCCCTGCCCTGCCGATCGCGCTCGATTTCGGTCCAATCGATCTGATAGGACTGGTTGGACAGAGCCACTACGTTGTTGATTTCGACGGAAACGGTCTTTTCGCGCGCCTGATCAAAGGGCGAATTGTTGCGGAACCACGCATTGACCTTTTCGGTCGAAGGATCTTGGCGGCGCAGCATCGCATAGGTGCGGTTGATGTAGCCGGTCTGGACGACCGTATCGGGCGTGATCGAGCGGAAGTTCGTCACCCACTGGCCAAGCATCGAGCGCACCACGCGCTCATCGGCGTATTCGATCTGTGCGGGGAACCCGCCCGCGGCCGAATTGCCGAGCTGATCGACTTCGACAATGTAGGGCACGAGCTTGACCTGTGTGGACTGGTACAGCGCGTAGCCAAAACCGATCACGGCCATGGTCATCGAGACTAAGCCGATTGTGCGCCAAGCGGTTGCTGCACGCGCATAGGAGCCATAGCGCTCGTTCCATTCATAACGTGCGGCCAGATAGGGATTGTCGGGTACTTTCTTAGCCATGCGCTATGCCTCGAACTCGCTTGCGAACGCTCATTTGCCGTCGTCCATCATTCTGTTGGTGTTTCCGCCACGCCCCTGTTGGCTGTCGCGGAGCTTTTGGTTGGCGAGCCCGAGGGTCGAACCCATCCGCGCGCCGGGAATGCCCATGAGCTTGTCGGCTCCAGCGCTGGAAACCGAACTGAGCGCCTTCAAAGCAGCGCCTGCTTGCCCGGCCACTCCCGATCCTGACGCCCTTGCCGCCCTTGCCGCTTTCCATGCTCCAGCGGCGACGCCTCCGACGCCTAGAGCCGCCCCGGCCGCCGCGCCGCTCGCCGCCGCCCCATAGCGACCGGCCTGGGAGCCAGATCGAATGGCTTCCATCCCCGAGCCTACGGAAACTCCCTGCACGACGCCCTGAATAATCCCCGGCACGAACACTCCGAGGATGAGCATGATGAACGCGACCGCTGCCATCATCGCCGGGCCGCTGGCGGAGGTGATAACGAGAGGGTCGTTGGAAAAATTTGTAAGGATTTGGGAGCCGATCGCCGCGAGAACGACAAGTCCCATAATCTTCATGCCAACGCTGAACGCATAAACCAGGTAGCGAATGGCGAAGTCTTTGGTGAAGGACGAGCCACCAAGACCGAGCAACAACATGCCGGCGATCAGGCCGACATACATTTCAATGATGACTGCCAGGAGGATCGCAGCAAACAGGCCCATCGCTACGATGATGAGAAGTCCGCAGAAGTGCATCATCCACCCTTGTGCGAAGGCCTGCCATGGCAGGGTGGCTGCTTGAGCGGACAAGCGATCGTTGACGCTCACGCCCGTAGCGAAAATGTCGGCCGGTGACACTCGGCCACCCGAGCTTGAACTTCCGATCTCCCACAGACTGTTAACGATGGCCTTGGCGAGTTCCGGTCCGCTTGCGAGCACGAACGCAAAGAACCCGATGAACATGATGCGCCGCACCAGCTCGGCAAACCACGATTCAAGTGTGGCTGCATTGATGGCAAGCCATATGGCCGCCAGCCCGATTTCTATGGCAGCGAGCATCCAAAAGAGCGACGTTGCCGCCTGAAGCAGGCGGTCTTCCCAGGATCGCGCGGCGCTCGTGATCTGCTGTTGCAGATCATCGAGCACAGTTGCCTGAACCTGAGCCACGACCGGTTCGCTCGCCAACAATGAGGCAATGCCGGCCACCACAACCACAACGGCAACGTTTTTCATTAGATACCTCTAAGGGTTGATCATCACCATTCCGGCCGGAAATCCTGGCCGGCCCCCGGCTGAACACCGGTTGGCTGCGACCAACTCTCGGCGGCAGCGCGGGCGCGCTGGCGTTCGGCAGTTTCTTGTTCGGCAAGCTCAACCTGCCGCTCAAGCAGAGCGCGCATTTCAGGATCGGTGGTAGAGACCGCCAAATAGGTCACAACGCCACCCACCAGGGCAGCGACCAAGGCGATGACGATAACGAGCGGAAGCTTGACCATCTTCATCACCACTCCGGCCTAAAGTCGCGACCGCCGCCGGGCTGGATGCCCGATGGCCTGGTCCATTCCTCATAGGCGGTTTGCCGAAGATCAATTTGAGCTTGTTCAGATTGGTACCAAGTGCCCATCATCGTCGATTGCTGGGCGACCAGTCCGCGCAGCTTCTGCATCTGCTCGACTTGCTGACTGGCGATCGAATGGCCGACCTGCAAAGCCTGCATCTGGCCGACAGCAGTTTCCGATTGGCGCTGCAACTGCGCCATGGTTTGCGTCTCGGTTTGCAACTGATCTGCCGTCAGGCCCGCCCCGGCGAGGGTACCGGCGATCGTGTCGCGGTTGGTCTGCGACCAATCAGCATACTGCTCGGAGAAGTCCTGCCCCTCACTGAGTCCATGGGCGAACTCATCAAAGCTCGGGAACCGCTGCTTTAGAACGTCATCGAGCCCGCCCATAGAGAAAGCGATCCCTTCACCTTGGGCGACAAGCTGTTGAAGCCGATTCAGATCGGCAACCGCATCACCCCAAATGTTATCGGGCAGCTTTTCCAGATTTTGCAGCATCGTGCGGTACTGATCGATCTGGTTCTGGATTTGGGTGAGCTGGTTGGCAATCTGCTGGGCGTTCTGGCCGACCTGCTCAATATTGGAGCCGGCAAGGTCCACCAGTTGGACATTGTTGAGTAGCTGCGTCCATTCGGTCGCGCCGCCCGCCGCCGCCCCGGCATGGGCAGCACCAGCCAGGCCGACCGACAGGATAGCGGACAGAGCCACGCTAACAAGCTTGGCGTAGATTCGCATCTTCGATTCCTCTCGATAAAAGCCAATGGGTAGTCCAGTCGTCGCCATAGGTTTGCCGCAGATCCTTGATCCGCTTGATGTCGTCCTTTCCGGACGCGCCCACGAAAGACAGGGTGATCGGCCCCAGGGCCATGTCGAACAGCCGCCGCCCGTCCGGCGAGGCCACATAGTATTCGCACTTGGGAGTGGCGGTTGCGACGATCTCAATTTGCCGTTCGTTGAAGCCGATCCGTTCATAAAACTCGCGCGTGCCGGATTCGCGAGCCGCCCCGTTGGGCAGGCAAATCTTGGTCGGGCAACTCTCTTTGAGAACGTCGATGATGCCCGAGCCGGTCGCATCGGAAATCGACTGCGTTGCAAGGATCACCGCGCAATTGGCCTTGCGCAGAACCTTGAGCCATTCCCTGATTTTTTCCCTGAAAACGGGATGACCAAGCATCAACCAAGCCTCATCGAGAATGATAAGGCTGGGCTCGCCGGTCAGGCGCTTCTCGATACGGCGGAACAGGTAGAGAAGGACCGGCACAAGGTTGCGGTCCCCCATGTTCATCAGCTCTTCGATTTCAAAGGTCTGGAACGCGGAAAGCTTGAGGGTATCGCTTTCAGCGTCGAGCAGGTTCCCCATCGGACCTTCAACGGTGTAATGTTGAAGCGCATCCTTGATATCGCGCTTCTGAACGCCCGACACGAAGTCCGAGAGGGACCGGTGTTCGGAGCTGGCCATAAGATCAATCTGATGGCTGATCGCGTTGCGATGGTCAGGATCGACCTTGACCCCCTGCATCGTAATCAGCGTTTCGATCCATTCGGCCGCCCAAGCCTTGTCCGAATCCGTTTCCAGTTCGGAAAGCGGCGCGAAGGCCAGAACATCGTTCGAGCCAACATCGTAATGATCCCCGCTAACCGCGACGGTGAGCGGGTACATGGACTTGCCCTTGTCGAAGGCAAAAACCTGGGCGTCCTTGTAGCGTCGGAACTGTGCTGCGATCAGCGCGAGCAAAGTGGATTTGCCCGAACCGGTTGGCCCGAAAATCAGGGTGTGGCCGACGTCGCCAACATGCAGGTTGAGCCGGAACGGGCTTGAGCCAGAGGCCACCTGCATCAGCGGGGGCGAGCCTTCCGGATAGAATGGGCACGGCGCTTCGGCTCCACCAGACCACACCGAATTGAGCGGCACCATGTCAGCGAGATTGCGTGTGTGGATCAGCGGTTCGCGGATATTGGCGTACCAGTTGCCCGGCAAACTCCCCAAATAGGCTTCGGTGGCGTTGAGCGTTTCGATCCGCGCGGCAAAACCTTCGGCCTGGATCAAACGCCGAACGCCCTCGCACTTTTCGCGCAGACGAGCCTCATCGGTCTCGAATATCACGATGACCGGCGTGTAATAGCCATAGGCGATGAGCTGGCTATTGGCCGCCGCGATGGCGTCCTCACTTTCGGCCACCATCAAAGCGGCGTCCTGGTCGATGGCGCCCGAATTGGTCTGGAAAAGCTGATCCATGAAGGGCCGGACCTTCTGAATCCACTTCTTGCGTGTGCGTTCGAGCTTCTGTCGTGCTTCGACGGGATCGAGGAACATAAAGCGGCTGGACCAGCGATAGGTCAGCGGCATGAGATCGAGCGAATTGAGAATGCCCGGCCAGCTCTCGGCCGGAAAACCGTCAATCGCCACAATGCCGACATAGCGATTGTCCACCAGTGGCGAGAGGCCATGGTGGAACTCGGCCGTTACGACGTAGTCGAGATACATCGGGATATCGGGAAGCCGGATCGGGTGGGTTTCCCCCACGATGCAGAAGCGGGCGAACTGCAAAAGATCGTCATATTTGGCGATCTTGGCTCCGCCCCGTTCTTCAACCTCATGAGTCTGCATCCGCCGTACCTGCACGACGTTCGCCATGTATTGCTCAAATTCCCGTATCGCGGTCTTGAACTTGTTCAGGATGCGATCGGCGTTCGTTTCGCGCCGGGAGTCGGCATCGGAATAAACATATTTGACCAATCCCGATTTGCGCTGTTCGGGCTCGCGATAGGTCAGGATGATGGCGTGCTGGCTCTCAAAATGGCCGTCCGCACGCTCAAAGCGCCGGCGCCGCTCATCGTCAATCAGGCGCGATACAGGGTCGGGGAAATAGCATTGCTCCGGCGAGGGATAGCTTGTCGTTGGGATGCGGATCGCTTCGACCTGTATCATCCAGCCCGTCCCGAGGCGGGCGAGGATGGTATTGATCTGGCGCGAAACCTCGTTGCGCTCGAAATCGGTCGAGCTTTCACTGTCCGGCCCGGCGAAATACCAGCCCGCCATCAGCGAACCGTCCTTTAAGAGCATGATTCCGTTTTCGACCAGTGCCGCGTAGGGCAAAAGATCGGAGAATGACGGCCCCGCGTGCCGAAATTTCTTTAGCGCAACCATTGTATCAGTATTTCCGCCAAGGGGTCGAGGTTGGCCGGTAATAGGACCGGTACTTGATGTGGCGCACATAGACGTGCCGCAGGAACGGATCGGATTTGGCCATCATTCGCAGCAGCCCAACGACCACGATCCAGATCACCGCCCCCAGGACCGCAGAAACAATCGTCAGGACCACGAAAACGAGGATGACGGCCAGAAGGCCAGTCACCAGCGCAAGTTCACGATCCGCCCCGAACAGGAGGGTCGGCCGTGATAGGGCGCGGTGAATCCGCGCCCTATCAAGGTTGTCGCCAACCTCAGCCATCAGCCGGTTCCAATTCTGTGACGGTGGCCACCTGGGGCACGCCAATAGACGCGCCGCCAGCACCGAACAGGCTGATAATTTGCGCGCCGCCGAGCAGAATGCCCGCGACGAGCACGACAAAAACAAGACGGCGAGCGAAGTCGTTCAGCTCGCCGCCAAAGATCAACATCGCACCCGCGATGGCGACGGCTGCGAGCGCGATCGCACCTGCGACCGGGCCGGTAATCGATTGCTGGATTTGTTGAAGCGGGCCTTCCCACGGAAGACCGCCGCCGCCGCCGCCAGCAAGCGCCGGTTCAATCATGAAAACAGACGCCGCGGCGAAGCCGAGCGTGAGCGAAAGGATTTTACGCGACATGGAGCTTTCCCTGCATACTGTCGGTTTTCGGATTGCCAATCGGCCTCGTCTGGTAGGTCCCATCGCGGAACCCATCGACCTTGAGGATTTCCCGAACCACGCGGCCTTGCGGCGCGCGCTCAATGGAGACGATCAGATCGACCGCCTCCCCGATCACTTCGGGCATGGGTTGCGTGGACACTTCCGCGACAAGCAGCTCGAGACGGGTCAAAGCCGCGAGTGCTGAATTGGAGTGAACAGTCGTCACACCGCCCGGATGGCCGGTGTTCCAAGCCTTTAGGAGCGTCAGGGCCGCGCCGTCGCGAACCTCGCCCACGATGATGCGGTCCGGACGGAGCCGCATCGTCGATTTCAGCAAACGGGCCATATCAACCGTATCTGTGGTATGCAGGCTGACATGGTTTTGCGCTGAACACTGAATTTCGGCGGTGTCTTCGAGGATCACCAGCCGATGATCGGGCGTCACTTCGACCAGTTCGGCCAGGATGGCGTTGGTCAGCGTCGTCTTGCCGGTGCCAGTGCCGCCCGAGATCACGATGTTGAGCCGGTTGGCGATCGCGTCGCGAATAACCTCAACCTGCGCGGCTGTCATGATGCCGTCGGCAACGTAGCGGTCGAGCCGGATCAGCATCGAGGCGCGTTTGCGAATGTTGAAAACCGGGGCAGGCGCGGCCGGTGGCAGGATACCCTCAAACCGATGGCCGTCCGGGGGAAGCTCCCCCGAGATTATCGGCCTGTCCTGCGTGGCCACCGTCTTGAGAGCGTGGGCCACCTTTCCGATCACGCTTTCGGCGTCATGGGGCTCCATGCGCCCCGCATTTTCAATCCCGCTCCTGATCCGCTCGATGAAAAGGCTGCCATCGGGATTGAGCATCACTTCGACAACGAGCGGGTCATCGAGAGCAGCCATGATCGTTGGTCCCAACGATGATCGGAGATTGTTCACCAACCTCCGTTTTGCTTCAGCGCCTCTGTCTGCGGCCATACGCCCGGCCTTTCCCCGAAGTCATATGAGTTAATAATCAGAAATCCTATTCAATTAAATAGTTTTAGGTCAACCCCTGATTAGTCCTCTCGCATGAGCAACGGCCAGTTTGTCACAGAAAAGCCACGCAGCCTGTGCCCAGGGTGCTGTCTCGTGACCATCCATTGTATCGGAACGGTTTCAGGCTCATCGAAAAGCCTGCCGCCTGGAGTCGGACACGTGCGGAAGCGCCCCGCCCAACTCCGGACCGGATAGCTACGATCGATCAGCTTGAAGTTCTTATGGCGTTCGCCAAGCCTGAGCGGCCCGGCCTCACCCCTTTTCCACCACTCGTTTCCGACCAGGCCGGCCATCCCAAGGGCCGCGTCAATGGCGCTTTGCGGCATCTTATCGCAAAGGGAGTGATCGATGCTTCGATCCTCTGGGCGCGATGGCCGGACACCGGGTCCGAGAAGGAACGATTAACTATGGCGGATCAGCTAAAATGCCGTCGGGATGAGTGAGTCGCAGCGACACTACTCAACGCGACCCTCTATCCCTTTGCCCGAGCGGAACATCTTGGGTACGCATCGGGGACTGTGCCAGAGCATCCTGAACATTTGCGAGCTTTGAACCTCGGAAATGTGTGCCCAAAAAATTGGGGGTTGTGAATCGGCGCATCAACCGGCAAAAATAGTTGCTAGTTTTGACCAATTGGAGATTCGCTGCTGACAGAAGCGTCAAAAAGATAAAGGCCCCGTAGCCGAAGCGACGGAGCCTATTCTCAAACCACCGGGCGCCAACCCGATAGCCACCTAAATCATTGGCTTCGAGAATAGGAATCTCCAGACAGATTGTCAATGCAAAAACGCCGCTTCGGCGAACGGGATCGCTATGTCCAATGAAAGGAGATCCCATGCCGAGTCCAACAGGATTCCGGGCAATGACGCCTGGCATTCACAAAGCTCTCGAAACTGCCGATCTGTGGGGACCGCAGACAGCCGTTACCAAGAAGCGGGCCCATACTGCGTTTAATTCCTGCACCAAGTTCCTGGGCCTTCGCCCGCACCTGATCGAGCTGATGAACAAGCTTCTCAGCTTCTCCAAGGAGATCGATTGGGACGGAACTTCACGGCCGCTGGTGTGGCCCGACAATCAAAGATTGCTCGAGCAATGCGCCATCGGCTCGCTCTCCGCCCTAAAACGATCGTTGCGCGCTCTGGCCGAAGCCGGACTTATCGCGTTCAAGGATAGCCCCACCGGGCGACGAATTGGGCACCGGAACGGCCATGATGGCCGGATCGTGCTTGATCGCACCTATGGAATCGACCTCTCCCCGCTTGGCATCAAAACCCCCGAGCTGGAGGTGATTGTGTCGATGAACAAGGCCCAGCAACAGGAATGGCGCGACCTGTGCCAGCAATATACGCGGGATCGTCGCCGTCTCGTTTCCATCATCGAGGCCGGACGAGACGAAGGAATTCCCGGTCCCTGGGAAGACTGCGCCAACGAGCATGACACCATCCACTCCCAACGCTCCGCGCTTCGCAACAGCGATGCTCTGTCAGTTCTGACTATGCTGCATGATAGGCTCTTGGCCGTGCTGGAGCGGGCGAGTGCCGCCTATGCTGAAGCCGCAAAAGGCTTCCCGACTACTCCTGTGCATAAGTCGAGCAATGACAGGGAACAAGAGGGTCAGAAAGCAGTGAAAATGGACCCCGTGGGGTCCACCAGTGAACCCCCCATACAGAATACAAACCCCAGAACCTTATATTATTCGTACAAAGAAAATCGGTGTTCGGCAAAAGCCGAACAACTCAATTTACCAAACACTGGCTCCGCCAGTGAAGATGGCTCTAGAAATGAGCCTGAGCGCGCGGCAGCGCTTGAGCAAGACCCGCAAAGACTGGCGCGTCCGGTTGACGCCCGAACCCTGCTGACCTTGTGCCCCGACTTTGCCGATTTTGTGCTGCCCCCGAGGGGATGGAATGAAATCGTGCAAGCGAGCCAGACGGTGATCGGACCGATGATGAAGATTCCTGAATCCACTTGGCATTCGGCGTGCCGGCTGCTCGGCCGAGATAAGGCCGCAGCTGCCGTGGCGCTGATCTTCGAGAAATACAACGCCGGACTGATCGAAACCCCCGGCGCATATCTCAACGGCATGATCGACCGCGCCCAAGAAGGCAAGCTCGACCTGCCCAGTTCTCTTTTCCATTGGCGAAAGCCACGTAAATTTGCGGTAAAACGCGACGAAACTCATAGCGACCCTCAGCGAACCTAAAGCGACCCGAACATGAAACTCTCACCGCGAACCGATACAGCGATCAAGCTCTGCCTCTATCTGGACGTCCATCGAAACCGGCTCATTCAGCGTGGCGAACTGGCCTATGCGATGGACCGAAACTACACAGAGGTCGGCTGGCTGCTCACCGATCTTGCCAAGACCAACATCGTTGAGGTCAAGCGCGGGCGGCACGGCGGTTTTAGGATGATGCGAAAGCTAAACGAAATAGGTGTGGCCGAGCTGATCGCGTTGGGCGAACAGGAGCAGGGCTGGGAGTTTACCGAATGCGATCGGCGCGCCGACTGCGATTGCATCATGACGGGTGCATGCTCGCTCAACGCCATGTTCCGCCAGCTTCAGGCTGCTTTCATGGAGTGGGCCGAGCGATGGACCTTGGCCGATCTGTCAAACCCTCAGATCATCGAAAATGCAGGCCGCAAGGCCAAGGAATGGGCCGAGGCAGAGACTGAGAAAGGACGAAAATATCATTGAAATCAAAGAACTGGATAGCCTTCACGGCTAGCTTGACGATTGGGCTCGCCACCATCGAGGCGCAGGCCCAGGCATTGTCCGGCTACATTTCGGTGCGCAACGGCATCACCTTCCGGATGGCCGATAGCACGCTCGACTACAGGCTTTTCGGGATCGGCGGCTGCGAAGTTAACCAGATCGCACACTTGAACGGTCTTGCCTGGCCGTGCGGGGCCGTCGCCACCGGCTGGCTTACCCAGCTCACGCTAGGTTATGAGATAGAGTGTCTGAATGAGGGACGAGCCGAAGACGCATATGCTACAGTTTTGGTGCGCTGCTTCTTGCCCAGTGGTGAAGACATTGCAAGTTTAGCTCTCAAAGAAGGAATGGCATGGGTCCTATATCATGAAGGTGAACCTGTCGTTTCCGAGTATCTTTTAACGCAGGAGCAAGCACGTAAGGAGCGTCGAGGAATTTGGTCCTCAAACTTTATGCTTGGTAATCAACTATATCGTCCCTGACCTGGAAATTGGAATATCATAACTGGAATTGTCATCTTTTTCGTGTTTGAAGAATATGGGCCACGCCGGGCAGAAGCCCGACCGGGCTAACTCCGCCCTTTCCAGGGCTTACCAAGCCACCTATCCTTGCCTCGCGGGGCATATCTAAGGCCGGCAACGTCTCAAAGAGCCGCTGCCAGCTCAAGAATGCCATCCTTGGGCGGCGGGGCATCTTGGCCATTCGGGGGTTATCCCTCGTGGGATGATCGAAGCCGGTTCACTTCGATCGATCATAGTCCGGAGGATCGATGCTAGAACTCGAAGAAATCTCGGTTTCCCAAGTCCCTGCATTCTACCAACATGCCTACGACCGCATTCTTTATCAGCGCTATGAAGGCGTGACGCCGGCCCGTTCATTGACCGCGATCGGTCTCTACAATGTCATCACCTGTATGCTGGCACAGCATGATGAGGTTTCTATCGCGAGCATCGGCCGCGAGATCGGTATGACCTATGCCGGATTGCTCAAAACGGCCCGCTATCTCGAATGCGTCGGCCTTATCGAGATATCCCGCCTGACTGTGGCATCACCCTTCATCGAGGCCAAAAAGCGGGCTATTCGCCAGCTTTCAGGGCAAAAGCATGTTTCTGATTGCCCCGGTTTTGAAGAAATCGAGCGGTGTTCTGTCAAAGATGTCCCTGCCCTTTGGTGTATTGCTTACAATCTGATCCTGAAAAGGCGCGGACCTGGTGACACGGCCGTCAAATCCCTAAAATGTATCGGCCTTCTCAACGTCATCGCCAGGATGGCGGCTTGCAATGCAACCGTCACTAAAACACTACTGGCGGAACGGTTGGACCTGGCCGCGCACAGCCTCACGCCCTACCTCGACTATCTTGTGGCGGTTGGGCTTATCCGAATGCGCGAGCAACGCGCCAGGGCGAGCAATTCACGAGAATACCGGATCGAGATGCCCCGGCCGGTGATCGAACACGCCCTCAACTCCCTTCGCCAGCTCGAACGAGAGCTGAAGCGGTGGGGATGGGTTGATGCGTTACGGCTCAGGGAGATGGCGCGGGCGCACCGCAAGCGTCTTCTTGAAGCACGCAATGAGCCCTTTGTGCCGATTAGCGCGATCCGGATGGAGAAACGTCGCGAAGATCCTCGGACTTGATTGATTCCGCCATGGGCGGCAACGGCCATGGCCGTCCGCATGGAACATGAGCATCATCATGGATGCCGTTGGTCTACGATAAGGCACAGGAATGGTGCCCGCCTTCGGCGGCCGCTTGGGTTTGTCTAGCGGGGAAAGCGGGCGCTGCCCCCTCTCCCCAGCAAGCGAATACACGGCATCCCCCATCCTTCCCTCACTCTCGTTCGGTGCAGGACGACCCGGCGCGGATTTGCTGATCGCAGATCCGTGCCGGGTCGCGCTGCGCGTGGGTGGTCCCCCCTGCCCTGTTTTCGCTTGCCCCCCTCTCCCCCGGTCTCGCCGGCGACGCCTCGGGAGCAGGAGCGGGGCTCCTGCCCCTTCGGGCAGGAAAGCCGCTTCGCGGGAAACGGGAAAAACAGGAGAGAACCCATGACCGAGACCAAGATGATCCCCCTCAACAAGCTCGATGCCGACCCCAAGAACGTGCGCAAGACCTATCGTGCCGAAAGTGTGGCAGAGCTTGCCGCCTCCATTCTGGCCAACGGCCTTTTGCAAAATCTGGTGGTGCGCCCCGGCGACAAAAAGGGTCGCTTCTTTGTAACGGCTGGCGGGCGGCGTCTCGCAGCCTTCCAACATCTGGCCGAAAAGGGCCAGCTCGAGAAAGGCCTTCTGATCGAATGCAAGCAGCGCGAGGCAGAGGCAGCTACCGAAATCAGCCTCACCGAAAACGTCATGCGCGAGGCCATGCACCGCGCCGACGAGTTCGAGGCGTTTCTTGCCTTGGCCGAGGCCGGAAAAACCCCCAAGCAGATCGCGGACCGGTTCGGAACCACCGAATTGATCGTCAACCGCCGCTTGGCCCTCGCCCGCGTGGCCCCATCCCTCTTTGCGCTCTATCGCCACGATGAAATGAGTTTCGAGCAGCTTGCCGCCTTCACCATTTCCGACGATCATGCACGGCAGGTTGAGGTTTGGGAGAACCTGCCCTCCTACAATCGCCAACCCCACTACATCAAAAATATGCTGACGCGCGAGGAAGTGCCCGCCAGCGATAAGCGCGTCGATTTCATCGGCGGACTGGATGCTTACGAAGCGGGCGGCGGCACCGTGCGCCGTGATCTCTTTGATGGCGATAAGGGCGGCTATGCCACCGATTCCGGTCTTTTGGACCGATTGGTCATGACAAAGCTGGAAGAACTGGCCGCGCCGATCCGCGCCGAAGGCTGGAAATGGGTTGAAGTTCACACCGAGCGCCCCGACGATATTTTCCGCCTTGGCCGCGTCTATCCCGAACGGCAGGAGTTGAGCGAAGCCGATCAGGCCCGCCTTGACCAGCTTTCCGAGGACTATGACAGTCTTGCCGAACTGATCGAAGCAGGAGCCGCCGACGAGGATGCGGAATCCAAGCTCGAAAAAATCGAAGCCGAAATGGACACCCTACAGAATGCGCAGGAAGCGTTCACAGCCGAGGACATCGCCAAGGCCGGGGCCTACGTCTATCTCGACTGGTACGGCAAGCTTGAGGTTGCGCGCGGTATGGTGCGCGATGCCGACGAGGCCGAGCCGGAGCAAACAGAGGACGCCCAAGGCGAGGACAACAGCGAGGAAAAAGGCCCCGCCCCGGTTGTCTTGAAGCATTCGGCAACACTGGTCGAGGACCTGACAGCCCAAAAAACAGCCGCCTTGCGGGTGGAACTGGCCAACAATCCCGATATTGCGCTTGCCGCCGTGGTTCATGCCCTGCTGCTGGACTGCGCCTATAGCTACGCGGGCGAGCTTTCCGGGCTACAGATCAAGCTCACCTATGAGCGGCACGAGGGGCCGATGAAAAAGCCCGAGGATTGCAAACCTGCCCTCGCCTTTGCCGACATGCAGGAAAATTGGGGCCACCACATTCCCGGCAACCCGGCTGATCTTTGGGAATGGTGCCTCGACAAGACCCGCGACGAACTGCTTTCGCTGCTGGCATACGCTGCTGCTCATAGCCTCAATGCGATGGAGCCGAAATTCAACGCGCGGCAGAAGGGCGTTACCCATGCGGGCGAAGTCGGCAAGGCGCTCAACGTGGATATGGGCAACTGGTACGAGACGACCGGCGATAACTATTTCTCGCACCTGAACCGCACGTCCATCCAAGCGGCTGTTGCCGAGGTGCGCGGCGCTGACTTCGCAGATGGCGTCGCCGCCATGAAGAAGGCCGAGGCGGTCGAATATGCCCACAAGGCGGTTAAGGGGAGCGGATGGCTTCCCGAGCCGATCCGCATCCCGCAGGACGAGGCCGATACCGCCGAGGTTCATGAGTTCCTCCAGGCGGCTGAATAATTCCGCTGCCGTCGCCGGTTGCGCCATTCTCTCCCCGGCGCGACCGGCTTCCCCCTTTCATCGAGGACACAGACACCATGACAAGCCCCTTACCCATGATGAACATGCCGCAGTTGCGCCTACGCCCTCAAACATGGCCAGAATTGGAAAGATCAGTTTTGGGCCGACTGGATGAACGCACGCACCCAAGGCACCCTGCAACGGCTGCGCAACACCCATGGCCCGGAATGGCTGGAAGCCTATTCTTTGGCCGATTGGCCTAAGTCCCTGTTCGCGCCCGCTGCGCGGCTGAATCAGGAACTCCGCTCCGACCTGTCAGCCGAGGCTTGCCGGTTGCTCATCACCGCATATGCCGAGAACCCCGAGCAGGTCGATTGGAGCGACGTACAAGCCGCTCTGGATATGGCCCTCAAGGCGTTCGACCTACCTGCCGACTATCCACAGATCGCATTCGAGGCCAGTCAAGCAGTTTGAGGGGAGCCCACGCCCCTCCCCTCAAATTCCCCTCCCCTCCCGCCTCGTCGGCTTTTGCTGGCGGGGCGGCTTTCGGTTGCAAGGATATGAAATCGAGCATATATTAATATCCCTAAAAGGATATAAAGCCATGCCGCTCTACATCAAAGACCCCGAGGTCGACGAACTCACCAACGAGCTTATCAGCCTCACTAAATCCTCCAAGGTCGAGGCTGTCAAAACGGCGCTCAAACATGAGATCGCGGAGCGCAAGCGCCGCCTGCCAATCCGTGAGCGTCTGGCCAAATCGCTTGCCATGGCCCAGCAGGCCGGGCCGTTCGCCCCCGGCGATCATAAGCGCGAAACAGATGAAATGTGGGGTGAGCCAGATTGATGCTGTTTATCGATGCCTCGGTCATTGTCGCCATTCTTGCCGGTGAGGATGACGCGGCCGAGGTGATGGGCAGACTGGAACGCGCCGAAGGCCCGTTCCTCGTCTCCCCCATCGCTCGGATGGAAGCGACGCTTTCCCTATCGCGTCGCCTTACCGACGCCAAAGGCCGGGAACAGCCTGCAACGCCAGAAATCGTCCAGCGGGCGCGGGCAATGGTCGATCAGTTCGTGATCGACATGGAAGCCAAGGACGCGATGATATCGGGGGACGTAGGGAACAAGGCACTCGATGCCGCCCAGACCTATGGCAAGATCGTCAATGCCCCGGCAAAGCTCAACATGGGCGACTGTTTCGCCTATGCTTGCGCGAGGGCCTATAGGACGAAGATCGCATTTAAGGGTGACGACTTCACCCATACCGATCTAGGCTGGTGATAGCCAAAGGAGAAGGAAATGCTCGACTCGCTCGGAAACATTATGGTGACGATCGCCACCGGGCTAGTCGTGCTTGTGGTCGGCTTCTTTGTCCTGGCCATGCTCGATGAGTGGCTGTCGGGCAAGGCGGGCAAGCCCTTCTTTTCCTTTGGTGTCGTCGCCATCATGGCGATTGCATCGGTCTTTTGGTGGGGCGGCTGGTGGTGGCAGAGCGCCGCCGCGCAGTCCGGACGGAACGAGAATTATGGCTATGGGCTGGTCGCCGTATCCGGCACCCTCGCCCTGGCTATTCTCATTCGCAACTTCATTGGAACAAAATGGCCTTGGGCCATCGTCGGGACCGCCTTGCAGCTCGCCATTGCATGGCATTTCAGCGGCGCGCTTGCCGTGCTGGCGATCATGTGTCTGGCTGGCGGAACGCTCCCCGGTGGGGGCGGATCAAGGCCCGTCGAAACGACGCGCCACGTCTATATCAACCGCTCCGAATACTGATTAGGCCCTAGAACCAGCGGAGGCCGCTGCGCGGCCACTTTCCGGCCCAGGTCGGGGAAAGAGGGCGCTGTCCCCCTCTCCCCAGCAAGCGCAAAATCGGCATCCCCCATCCTTCCCTCACATTTTGTTCGGTGCAGGACGCCCAAGCGCGGATTTGCTAACGCGGATCCGCGCTTGGGCGCGCTTCGCGTGGGCGGTCCCCCCTGCCCTTTTTGCGCTTGCCCCCCTCTCCCCCGCTCTCTCCGCCGAGGTCTCAGGAGCAGGAGCGGTGCCCCTGCCCCTTCGGGACAGAAGGCCGCTTCGCGGGAACGGAAAGGAGAGTTCACCCATGGCAAAACTGACCAGAGCACAGCGCAAGGCCCATGCCGCGGCCGAGGCGATCTTGACCAAAGACCGGCTCACAGAGGACGAGCGCGAATTCGTTTTCCAGAATTGGCACGAAGGCGCGAATCACATCAACGGCGTAGCGGGCGCGTTTTTCACCCCTTGGGACCTGGCCGCAGATTTCGCCCTCGATGGCGGTTCTGGCCGCATCATCGACCTTTGCGCAGGGATCGGAATCTTGAGCTATTTCCTGCATCGCCGTAGCCAATGGGGAACCCGACCGGCGGAAATCACCTGCGTTGAGTTCAACCCGCGTTACGTGGAAGTCGGGCGCAAGCTCTTGCCCGAGGCCCGTTGGATCAATGCCGATGTGTTCGACTGGCGCGAACTTGAACTAGGTCAGTTCGATTGCGCGATAGGCAATCCCCCTTTTGGCAGGGTCCGGCGCACGGCCAACGGCCCTCGATATCGCGGGCCGGAGTGTGAATTTCATATCATCGACATTGCCGCAGAGCTTGCCGATTATGGCGCGTTCATCATCCCGCAGCAGTCCGCGACCTTTAAATATTCCGGCTGCCAGTGTTTCGAGCGCCGCACGAGCGGGCGCGGCATAGAGTTCGAGCGCAAGACCGGCCTTGATATGGATATTGGGGCGGGCGTGGATACTTCGATTCACCGTGACCAATGGAAAGACACGTCCACTATTTGCGAGATCGCCTGTTTCGATTTTGCCGCCGCACGCGAGCGCCGCGCCGCAGAACGCGCCCGCCTGGACGCTAAGCCGCAGCCGGTCGCATCGCCCTTCCCGGCCACACAGCTTGAATTGATCTAGGGAGGTGCAGGCCATGACGAAGCGCCGATTTGTTGAAGTCTACGACACCCCCTCGGGCATGGGCGGATCGCATACCGTCGAGATCGTCGAGGAATCGGCAGGAGACCGGGTCAAGGTTCGCGTCTGGTACGGACGCCCGACCCCGAACGGATGGGAACGCTGGCGCGATTGGGACGGGTTCACCTTTGAGGCCGCTAAGAGTGCTTTAACCAATCGCAGACGCATGGCGCTCTATAAATCGAGCTAACCAGTTTGAGGGCGAAGCAGCATTGCGCGGACGCAGCCCGCGCACCGGGGAGGATGGGCCGCCCCGGCCGAGGCAACGGCCTTGCCCTCAAATCGGAGGTGACAGCAATGTGGTTTCTACCGCTGCGCGTCACTCTTAGAATGAAGAAGACCCGGACGAGCTGCGAACTCACGATCCGGGTCCTAATCATCATCTAAGAGAGGTCGGGGAGGCGAAAGCCTTCCCGGCCACTCCGGACAATATAAGCCTTCCCACGGGTTTTGAAAAGTCCGAGCCAGCAAGCCCCTGCCAGCCCTTGGCCGCATCGAGCGGCCGCGCGCTGGATCGAGGGGAGCCCCGAAGCCCCTCCCCTCGCGCTCCCCGCCCCCCGCATAAAGAAAAACCGCCGCCAAGGCGCCGGCGATCCAGTCAGCCGGTTTGCTATGGCATGTTGTCGGCGTGGCTCACTTCTTCACGGACGGACCTGGGCGGGATTTCTCGTAACGGGTTGCATTGCCTTTTCGTCCCGCCTTTCCAAGCAGCCTCTTCATCGGTTCGCGATCGTGCTTAGCACCGGTGCTGCTCAGTTTCTCCGCAGTCCAAATGATGGATTTGCGCATGGTCTGCTGCGCGAAGCTACGCGCTTGGTCCAAAACGGCAACCCGCAAGGGGTTCTCCATTCCGCATCGCTCGCCAGCGCTGTTGGCGCGGCCCCACCATTGAGGCACTCTCCCTGGGAGTGGATAGTCGGGCGGTGCGCTCCCACAATCCTCGTTCCAACGTCACAAGGGCGAGGTCGTGGCAGTGAGCAGAGTGAGAGTTGCCATGTGGCAACTCAAGCTGATGCCAAGGACGTTAATTTCGCTTAACCTTAAATTTCTTGCATTCTGGAGCGACTCGCGGCAATTCTAACTACGAAAAAATGGCGTAGTTGGAACAGGCCTCGTAGTTATGCAGAAAGCCCGTAGCGCAAAAACACTGGCCCTTGGCACAAGGCCGCCGATGACCGATGTCATCGCGGCCGATGGCGCTGCCCTGTCCGCAGAATTGCTGGCCATGAGGGAGGCCCTCTTCCCACCCGTGTCCCAGAAAACACTTCGCTCCTTCTCATCGGTTGAGACAGCGAAGCTGATCGGTATTGCCGACGCATATTTGCGTCAATTGTCACTTGGTGGCAAGGGACCGCAGCCGGCAATCGGTGCCGGCGGTCGTCGGTCTTATACACTTGATCAGATCAATGAACTGCGTGTTGTTCTGGAAGAGGGCTCCAAAGGAAAGCGCTACCTTCCGCACCGTCGCAGCGGGGAGCATTGCCAGGTTATGGCAGTCGTCAACTTCAAAGGCGGATCGGGCAAAACGACAACAGCCGCGCATCTTGCGCAATATCTCGCACTTAAGGGGTACCGCGTTCTTGCCGTAGATCTTGACCCGCAGGCCTCTCTCACCGCATTGCATGGCTATCAGCCGGAGTATGACATTCAACCCAATCAGACGGTATATGCGGCCGTGCGGTATGACGAGGATCGCAGGCCCCTCAGGGACGTCATTCGCAAAACATACTTTCCAGGCCTCGATCTGATCCCGGGCAATCTCGAGCTTATGGAATATGAGCACGATACACCGAGAGCTCTAGCGGAACATGACTCAGAACCGTTTTTTGGACGTCTTGCTACAGCTTTGGGAACCGTTGCTAGCGATTACGACGTAATGATCCTAGACTGCCCCCCGCAGCTAGGTTTTCTCACGCTCGGAGCTCTCTGCGCAGCCACGGGGCTACTGATTACCGTTCATCCACAAATGCTGGATGTAATGTCGATGTGCCAATTCCTGCTGATGGCAGCGGATATCCTGAGGGTGGTCCAAACATCCGGCGGAGATCTAGAGTACGACTTCATTCGCTATGTCGTGACACGTTTCGAGCCGGCCGACGCGCCCCAAACACAGATGGTTGCGTTCATGCGGTCCCTCTTCCGAGATCGTGTCTTGAATAGCACAATGGTCAAATCAACCGCCATTTCTGATGCCGGCCTGTCGAAACAGACACTCTATGAGATTGGAAGAGAAAACTTTTCAAAGCAGACCTATGACCGGGCCATGGAATCTCTCGATGCCGTCAACGACGAGATCGACAGGCTGATGCAACAGGCTTGGGGGAGGGCTACGTGAGCCGCAAAGATACTCTCAAGGCGATGTTATCGCGGCGTTCCGCGGAGTTGCCAGGTGGCAACTCTGACCCGCTTCCCCCAACTGTAGAAGCACCACCAGCTATTTCGCACGTGCAGTCAGGCGCGGTAGGTGCCATGGGACGATCCCTTGGCCAAATTGCATCTGCAGCCGAGCGCGCGAAAGCCTTGATCGCATCAGGGGCCTCCGTTGTCGAGATACCCGCTGACAAGCTCGTCGGGTCGTTTGCCAAGGATCGGCTCGACGATGAAGGGGCAGAGTTTATGGTCCTCTATCAGGCAATTAAGGAGGCCGGACAAAAAAGCCCCATCCTGGTTCGACCTCATCCCGATGAACCTGAACGCTACCAGATCGCTTACGGTCACCGGCGTGCGAAGATTCTAGCCAGGCTCGGTCGGCCGGTCCGTGCGGTGGTAGAGAATCTCACAAACGAAGAACTCGTTGTGATCCAGGGGCAGGAAAATTCCGCTCGGCAAGACCTAAGCTACATCGAGCGCGGAATGTTTGCGCTGACGCTTGAGGAGCAGGGCTTTGATCGGGCTATAATCATGTCGGCCCTAAGCATGGAGAAGACGCAGCTCTCCAGGCTTCTATCTCTCACCAAGTCAATTCCACGAAGCGTCATCGCCGCAGTTGGTCCGGCGCCAAAAGCCGGTCGGCCCCGGTGGAGCGCGCTTGCCGAGCGGATTGCCGGACTTAAGAACCAGAGCCGTTTGGACGCTGCGCTGACCGATCAGAAGTTCATTGAAGCGGACACAGATCAACGCTTCGTCCGACTTTTCAACGCTCTCGCTCCCAAGAAGGCATCTGCCAATTCGAAGCCGTCCGTGGTGAAAGACGAGAGTGGACAGAAGATCGCGACAATCCAAAGGACGAGCAATTCAGTTGCCGTTGTGGTGGATGGCGAAGGATCATTGGAGTTCGGGGAGTTCGTCGCAACGCGTCTGCCCGAGCTCTATCGACAATTCGAAAACGAGAAGGAGAAGCCGACCTAATCAGATTGCCGATGTAAAGGCCGCAAAAGAAAAAGGCCCCCGAAATCACGTCCGGAAGCCCTTCTCAGTCATAAGCAAACAGAGAATCGCATTTCCGCGAATCGTAGTCAAGAGTCCCTACCGGGATAGCGTCGTTTCGGCGAGCGGATTTCTTTTGCCTAGCGATAGGTGAAGGACAATGCAAACACATATCACGACGACGCCCTTTGGGCGGCGAGCGGTGACGCTCGGCCAGATTGCAAGCCAGGCGAATGCCAGGGCGATGCCGAGGGCGGCGATCGCAAACAAATGGGCGGTATTCCACCACATCCGTGAGGCACGGGAGATGCTTGGCGCGACGGGTCAATCACTATCGATCCTCAATGCCCTGCTCTCGTTCCATCGAGAGACGGAGCTGTCCGCCGAAGGCGAGCTCATTGTGTGGCCGTCCAACGAACAGCTCACGGCGCGCGCAAACGGCATCTCGCCGGCGACCCTGCGACGCCACCTTGTGGTGCTTGTCGATTGTGGGCTGATCATCCGCAGAGACAGCCCGAACGGAAAGCGCTTCGCGCGTAAGGGCAGGGGCGGTGAGATCGAACAGGCCTATGGCTTTGATCTTTCCCCGATTGTTGCGCGTGCCGAGGAGTTCAAGGATCTGGCGGAGGCAGTGCAGGCCGAGAAGAAGGCATTTCGTGTCTCCAGGGAGCGCCTGACGCTGCTACGGCGCGATATCGTCAAGATGATCGACGCAGGGATTGAGGAGAAAGTCCCGGGTAACTGGGGCAGGGTGCTCCAGACCTATCAGGCGATTGTCTCCAGGCTGCCCAGGATGGCACCACGCCAGCTAATCGAGGACATTTGCGCCGATCTCCACGAGCTTCACAGCGAGATCCGTGACGTGTTGGAATCTTTCGCAAATTCACAGAATATGAACGCCAATGAGTCTCATTCTGATCGCCACATACAGAATTCAAAACCAGACTCCATATCTGAATCTGAAGGTGGCTCTAGAAATAAGAATGAAGCGAGCAGCAGCGCCGGGGAAACCGACAACGTACGGAGCTTGCCGAAGCGGGATCTGCCATTGGGAATCGTGCTGGAAGCGTGCCCAAGCCTGCGGGAGGTGGCGCAAGGCGGCGATATCCGCAATTGGCGGGACTTTCTGGCGACGGCCGAGCTTGCCCGGCCAATGCTGGCGATCAGTCCGAGCGCCTGGAGCGACGCCCGGGAGGTCATGGGTGAGCAGCATGCGGCGATCACGCTGGCGGCGATCTACCAGCGATCCGAGCAGATCAATAGCCCGGGTGGATATCTGCGCGGCCTGACTGAGCGGACGAGGGCGGGCAAATTCTCCACCTGGCCGATGATCATGGCGCTGCTCAACGCAGGCCTCAAGGTGCAGAAGTCGCCTGAAACCAGCGCCGGGCCCACGAAAGGCCCTGATGATGATCATCCACGTCTGCAGGTTTCGGATTCGCTGCTGAAATCCCTTCAGAAGCCGAGACGATGATGTTGGGCTCATCCACCGGCGGGACCAACAGCGCCTTCCGCGTCATCGGCAATCAGCCCCGAGCGTCGGGCCCGATCGATCAGGTTCTTGACCGAGGAGGGCGACCATTTCGTGCCGCCGCGCGGCGTTCGCTCGTGAAGTCGTTCGAGCTGGCCAGCAATCTCGCGAAGCGTCAGATCCGGGTTCGAGGAATAAATGCCGGCAACAAGCGTCATCAGTCGATCCTCGGGAAGCCGCGGCGGAGATTTTCGGAGAAGGGCAGGGTCAGCCATGCGCTCGGCGACCAGCCACTTCACGGCGCGCCGAAGCCGCTCCGGCGTCCAGTCCAGACCCCGCTGCTTGAGGACACGCGCGATGTCATCCCATGAGTGATCGGGGCGCATGCGCCGGACGGTCGGAAGCCACTGGGTGGCGGTCGCCTGGATACGAACTCCATAGGCGGCTTTCTGTGCCGCCGTCATCCTGGCCAGCACATCCGGCCTCCGTTCACGAATGCCGGGATTGCCGGGCAGCCGTCCTTTCGCCTTGGCCGCCAGGATACCAGCCTTGGTACGTTCCGAGATCAGTGCGCGTTCGAGCTGCGCGACGGCGCCGAGAACCTGCAGCGAGAACATGCCCTGGGGCGTCGTGGTGTCGATCGGGTCGCGCAGCGATCGGAAATGCGCTCCCTTTGCCGTCAGATCCTCGATCACCTCGAGCAAATGGCTGACGGAACGCGCCAGGCGGTCCAGCCGGACAACGACGAGCGTTTCGCCGGCGCCGATCTCGCGCACCAGCTTGGCGAGGGCAGGGCGGACACGTGATGCACCGGAACCGTGCTCCTGGACGATCGTGTCGCAGCCGGCCGAGCGCAGCTCCATTTCTTGCGCTTCCGTGGCCTGCTCGTCCGTGGAGACGCGCGCATAGCCGATCAGGCGGCCCTGTGGTCGACGGGAAGTGCGTTTCGGCGCGTCAGCGGCCATTTGCAGCGCCTGAGAGACAGTTGAAGGGCAGATTTCCAAACACAGAGGATAGGGATAAATGATCGTTTGTAAACGTGTCTTGTGGTTCTTCCGTTCACCCTGAGGCCCGCACAAGCCCACTAAATCTGCGTTTCTCGTCGATCTGAGGGCGGGCCAAAGCATCGCTGTTCAATCCAGAAGCTCACATGCGCTCTATGGTATACGCGCGTGAAAAGTCTATCCCTGTGACGGAAGCGAAGGATGTGTTAGCTTCTGTAACAGGATTTATCAGGGGCAATTTCAATGCGTTACGAACTCGCCGATTTGCCTCTGAAGTCATTGCTGCCAGCCCTTGGTGACGCCGAGGACCAGCTCGCCAGGCTCGACGAAAGAGTTGCCCGCAGCGAAGTCGGGGCAGGCTTCATTGAGCGCGGACACTTCTTCGATGCAGCCGCGAGCATGTGGGTCAACGGTGAGCTTGTCCATGTCGAGGACCTCGTGCTGCGCGACGCCTGGATGGATATCCGCACGCCCACCCACGAAACCGGCCTCGCACACGGCATTGTTCGAGCTCGACGCAAGATTGCCGCTGCGCCAGCCGGCTGGCCGCTTACGTCTGCCGGATTGAAGGCTCTGCGTGGCCGAGCTCTCGACGAGGAGCTACCGGAAATGGACCGGGGCAGGGGAGGGGAAGAGCTCGAGCATCCCGGCGATAGGGAGGAGGACGATGCACTGGCCATTGAATTCGCCGAGATCGATGCGGTGCTCGCCCGGTCCAATCGGCTGCTCGCGGGAGAGGTCGAAGCCGCTCCGGCTCCGGTTGAGGCGACGATGGCCGGCGACCTGATGATCCGCGATCCGGAATGGAACGAAGACGAGCGGCTGGGCGCTTGGCTCGATCTCACGGCGGAAGCCGATCGGCTGCCACCTTCGCTCGGCGCCGCGCTGCTGTGGGACGCATGGGAGGCAATCGAACCCCTAGAGCGACAACACTGGCTCGGCCAGCTCATGGTCGGCGCCTACCTGCGCTCGCGGGGCAAGGTTGGCTCGCACCTGCTCGCCTTCTGTGTAGGGCTCCGCGCCTTGCCGCGAGAGCGCCGGCGCGCACGCGATACCAGCACCCGGATCCTTGCCTATCTCGACGCTATGCAGGCCGCCGCCTCGGCCGGGCTCAAGGAGCTCGATCGATTGAACCTTGAAAAAGGACAGATGGAGCGGCGCCTGCGCGGACGTCGATCCTCTAGCACCCTGCCCATCGCCATAGAGCTATTCCTGTCGCGACCGGTCGTCACCGCTGCAATGATCGCAGCGACCGCCCGGATCACGCCGCGGGGGGCCCTGAACCTGATCGACGAACTGGGCGTGCGTGAGTTGACGGGCCGGGGACGATATCGGGCGTGGGGCGTGCTTTAAAGGCAGGCACCGTGGCAGCGTCCGTTGATAAGAGTGGCGTCGGGATCGCATCGCGTTGTTGCGGCGATCGTCACGGGCCAGGACCGATGGAGCGCCGGCGTCTCGATGATGCAGACAGGCGACCAGAATGGTGGCGCGGCATGGTCGAGGCTTCGCATTTCGTGCGCGACAATGCGGAGTCAATCGGCCAATGCACCGAGGCTGCGCGCACGGCCGGCGCGGATCAACGTTGCACGATCACCGTGAAAGCGCTGGTGCGGTAGTATAGACTTGTCGCGAGTTTCGAGAATGCCCATCACATCTTTGGACATTGGAGTTGCCGCACTTGATGATGCTTGACCACCTCACCGTCATAGCCCCGACGCTGGCCGAAGGTGAACATACGCGAAATCTTGAGTGTATGATAATGTCCTTTATCCAATAGCTCGGCAGCCGAAGGGGAGGGTGTTCGGATGGAGATCGCGAAGGGCCTATGGGATGCATTATGGGCATCGCCGCATTGACAGGGAGCCTTCGTTGCCGGTCTGGTGGCAATCATCACTGCATTGATAACGTCGGTTGTTACGATCTACGTCTCCAGCAGTCGAGGAAAGATCGATGCTCGGCTGACAAAACTGAGGGCTGAATTGGAAAGCGAGGCTGCGGAAAGGCGTGCGAAATTCGACAAGGAAATCGCCGAATGGAAGGCTGGAGTCGATAAGGACGCTGTTGAACGGCGGCATACCTTTGACGAACGACTAGCCGGTTTGAAAGCCGAATTCGATCAGCAGGTGAATGCGCATAGACTCGAGATCGAACATCGAACGCTTTTCGCAGCCGAGCGTGTCGCTCGTGAACTTATGTCGCACGATAACTGGCAGTGGCGATCCTTCAAAATCATCCAGGCACATCTCGGAGGGTTCGAGGCCAACGAGCTTCGCAAGATTCTCGTTAGGGCGGGCGCTATTCGCGTCAAATCGAACACCGGACAGGAACTTTGGGGCCTCATTGAGCGCAACAAAGGTAGTATCGGCGCAGAACGACTAGCTCCTGACGGCGGAGGAGGAGGCGTTGAGATCGGATCGTTCGGCGAACGCATTATCCAAGCGCCAGTTCCGGATCACGAGATCCCATGAATTTGATTGTCCGTCCGTACTGAGCAGGCGTGCAAGTATGGAAGAATCCTCGAATGAATATCTGCAGCGCTACAAGCTACTCGATCCCTGTGAGAAAAGCCGGGAGCGGTCGATTCCGTGCGGGGTAGGGCAGGGGGGAAGCTCCCAGAGGCACGTCGGCCAAGTCCTTCCGGCCTAATTGCCACCCCACTATGCCGTAGAGGCTCTTCGAGGCTAATAGGCGGCGCAGTCGCCAGCAGTGCAGCTCCGCTTGGCTCCGTCTTGCTTTCGTGACGGATGGCTGACAGGACACGCGTCGCGCGCAGCATCTTTGCCCTCTAAAATTTCCCCGGCCGACCACCCCCACCCGGCAAGCCGGGCAGGGGACCCCCGGATCGGCCTTCCTCGCGGACCAAATTTTCCGGGCGCCGATGCCCTCCACATACGTTCCGGCCCTATGGGTGCGCCCGTCCCTCAAGGCCCTGTCTCACAAGCCCCCGTCAGCAAGACGGAGCCAAGGAGACAGCTATGAGCGAGACCCGCGCCGACACCTACCAGCGCATCACCGACACCATCATCACAGCCCTTGAGAATGGCACACGGCCTTGGATGAAGCCCTGGAGTGCCAGCCAGGTCGGATCGAACTCCCCCCGCCCTCTTCGCGCCAATGGCGAGCCCTATCGCGGCATCAACATCCTGCTTTTGTGGCTTGCGACCGCCACCCACGGCTTTGAGCATCAGCGGTTCATGACCTATCGGCAGGCGCAGGAGCTCGGCGGCCAGGTCCGCAAAGGCGAGAAGGGAACGCTGATCGTCAAATACGGCACCATCAGCCGCAAGGCCGAGAACGCCAAGGACGAAGACCGGGAAATCCCCTACCTGAAGGGCTATACCGTCTTTAATCTCAGCCAGATCGATGGACTTGCGGACGAACATTATGCCGTGCCGACACCTCTGCCAGTCGAGCAGCGTATCGAACGCGCCGAAGTCTTTGCCCGGAACACCGAGGCCAGCATCATCCATGGCAGCAACAAAGCCTGCTACATTCCCGCCGCTGATCGCATCCAGATGCCGCCATTTGCGGCCTTCGTCAGTCCGGAAGCATACTACTCGACGCTCTTTCACGAATTGGCCCACTGGGTCGGCGCAAAGCATCGTCTCGACCGCATCAGCAGCACCAATAGGAAGACCAAGGCCTATGCTTTCGAGGAACTGGTGGCCGAAATCACCGCATGTTTCATTTGCAGCGACCTCGATCTCACCGCTAGCGTTCGCGATGAGAGCACGTCGTATCTGGCAAGCTGGCTCAAATGTCTCAAGCAAGACAAAAAGGCCATCTTCCGCGCAGCGTCACGCGCGCAGGCCGCAGCCGACTTTCTGCACAATCTTCAGGAGGGCAGGGCGGCCGCATAGGCCGCCTATTTCTCGATTGGTCCTATCGATTCATACGTTTAGTCGTGTTAACATTCTAAACAAAAATGAGGTTTGAAGTCATGCCACAGGCAGCCGAAATCATGACGCACGGCACCGCAGAGCAGGTGGTTCGCGAACTTGCCAGTCGCCACCAGATCACCGCAGCGCGATCCGAAATCGATGATTGGGCGGATGCTGTGACGCGCCTTGCGGGAGACGATGTGACCTTGGACGACGTCGAAGAGCTGATCGTTGCCTTGCGACGTTCGGGAGCCGTTGATGGCCAGACCCTGACCCGCCTTCATTCGCGATATCTCGACGAGCGCAATCCCCCTAATGTTTGATCCGTTCGGCGACTTTGCCAGCCGCGGATATCTAAGGAACCACGCAGCGCAAAAAGATCCAGATAAAGTCAAGCAGCTCGAACATGCCGCGTTTCGCGGCAATGTCGAGCGCGCAATGACCATTTTGGAAGGTCGCGATCATCTCGACTACAAGGACTTAAAAGAGGTTCATTCAATCCTCTTTTCCGACCTTTATCCTTGGGCCGGACAGGACCGACGCGAGAACGCGCCCAACATCGATATCACTAAGGCCGGAATCGAAGGGATGTTCAGTCACCCTCGCGATATCGAGCTTGCCGCCAATCATGCGCTTGAGCGCGGGCAGAACGTGGCCGTCATGCGGGAGAGGCCGGGGGAGATCATGGGCTATCTTGCCCATGCCCATCCATTTCTGGATGGCAATGGCCGAACGATCATGACCATCCACGCCGATCTTTGTCGGCGGTCTGGAATCCACATCGACTGGTCACAGACCCAAAAGCGCGCCTATCTCACAGCCTTGACCAAAGAGCTTCAGGAACCCGGCAAGGGTCATCTCGATTCGTACCTCAATCCCTTCATTCGCGAGGGCGCGCTTGATCGCGCCGCCATGAGTCAGGCGCTTCAATCGTTGGCAGGGCTGGGACCCGAGGCTTCGGCCGCCAGCCAAAGGACGCTTATCCCGTCGCGCGAGATCGATACCCACATAACCCGGGCCGAAGTGGAGGCAGGAGCGGTTGAGAACAAAAACTATGGCCAGGTCCGCGCTGCTCTTCATCTTTCGGCCGAGAAAGTGTTTGCCAACCCCGCAAAGATCCTCGAAGCGGCCGAGAAGGCAGCTTTCGAGGGCCGGATGGGCGATACCAGCCTGGTCGATGCCTTTGGTTCGGATCCAAAACAGTTCGGCAATTTTCGCGGCAAGGATGGTCCGTTCTCGAGCCGGGAAGAGCGGCAGGAGCATCGCAATGCCGTCGCGCAGCAATACCCCCTGAAGTCGCAGCTTCGCGAGTATCTGGCGCTTGTTCATTCGATCCGACAACAGCTTAGCTACGACAAGCACGATCTTGCCCGCCGCAGCCTTCAGGCAGTTCCCCAGCCATCCGAAGGTCTCAGCGAGGCTATTCGTTTAGGACGCACCTTCACAGAGGAGCAGGCCGCCGAGCTGAGAAGCGCGGTCAAAGCATTTGAACGGCGGTTGGGCGATGATGCCGGCCATCTGCGGAGCCTCGTCAAGTTCAAGCCCGGTCTGGCTGAAAAGCACGGCATCGATCAATCGACGTTGCAGGAGGCACGGAGCGCGCTGCGGAAGCTCGACAAGGGCCTAAGCCAGTTGCGTGTACAAGAGCGTGCCCAGGTCAAAGATCGCACGCAGGAGCGGGGCGGGCCGATCCGGTAGGCATTGCCCGACCGGTTGATTGGATGGGGCGGTCATGAGCGACTGCCCCTTTGTTTTTCATCGATTGGCCGATGATGGGACGCTAAGAGCGGCGTCCCGTCCGGCAACCTCATGCCGCCACGATTTTCCCCGGCCTGGCGGCCTTCCTCGCGCAACAAAATCGCGTCGTCATTCGGCCCTTCGCTTTGCTCCGGCCCTTCGGGTGCAGTCCGGTTCGTGCCCGCTCTTTTTTCGCTCCCATCGGCAAATCGAAATCAAAGGAGCAGAACGATGACCGACAACCTCTCCAACTTCATCCAGCTCAACGCCAAGACTGTCATTGGCAACATCGCCACCATCGCATTCGACGTCGACATCACCGGCGAGCCGGTTGTCAGCGACAACGAAAAGGCCCCCAAGTTCCGGCTTTTCACCAAGAGCCCGCGCGGCCGTCGCGTCGAGATCGGCGGCATCTGGCAGCGCCTGAACCGGGATGACGAACCCTACTACACGCTGACCATCAGCACCGGACACTCCCGGTTCTACGCCAACCTCGGCCGCTATCCCGGTCAGGACGACGACACGCTCTATGCGGTCATCCCCAACGAATACCTAAACGGCGAGCGCCGGTCCTGATGGATCGGCCCCGGCAGGGGCGGCGGGCAAACCCGCTGCCCCCGGTCAACGAAAGACGGGAGCCCATCATGGTCAAAATGTACGCAATCGAACTCACGTGAAGTGATTTCAAAGATCATCGGTATGGCAGGAATCGACGCAATTGCGGTCATTGAGGAGAGAACCGAAAGATCTGGAAAGCTGTCGTCTTCTCCATGCCCTATAGGAGCGAAGCGCGAGCAATATCGAGGACGTGATGTTTTAAATCGGGGAATTGGCGTTCAGCCCATCGGCTGATCTGCCAGTAAAGCGGGATGTCTGCCACAGTGCCCGGAATCAGTTCGACGAGGCGCCCCGCCTGTATATGGGGCTGCACCAAGCTGATTGGGTTGAGGCACCAGCCCATGCCCAGCATGCAAGCTTCGATAAATCCTTGAGTCGATGGCAGCCAATGTGTCGGAGGCGCACAGGCAGAGGAAAGGTGTGTCGCAATCCAATCCTGTTGCATAGTGTCCTTCTGATTGAAGGTAAGTGCAGGGGCGTTGCCTACCGTTGCCGCTGTTACGCCATCTGAAAAATAGCGACTGAAGAATTTCGGACTGGCGGTTGCGACATATCGTAATTTCCCCAAGGCGGTCACATCGCATCCTGCCACTGGTTCGGACATGGAGGTGACGGCTGCAAGAACCCGACCCTTTTTCAGCCAATCAGCCGTATGATCTTGATCGTCGACCGCGATATTGAGCAGAACGTTGGAGCGTTCTGCAAAAGCCGTCGCCGCTGGAAGGAACCACGTTCCAAGACTATCTGCATTGACGGCAACGTCTATCGTCACTGGCCCTTTGCTAACTTCACCAAGCTCAGGCAATTGCTCGAGCAGGTTGTTTTCCAGCTGCTCGACCAGGACCATATGACGGCACAGCCACGCTCCTTTTTCAGTCGCGCGACAGGGCGTGCCTCGCTCGATCAACACGGCGCCCAGCCTTTCTTCGAGAAGCTTTACGCGCTGGGAGATGGCGGATGGCGTGACGTGGAGGGCCTTGGCGGCTTTCTCGAAACTGCCGGTGCGGACGATCATCGCTACTGCCGCCGCAGCGCCATAGTCGAGCATCATTAGTTGGCCTTATTCACGTTAAGCATCATTAAATTTTCTAACTCGCACCAATGCGCTATCGCAACTGCAAACAGCAGGGCGATACGCAATGAGCACAACCGTATTTCTAACTGGTCTTGGAATGGGACTGTCCCTGATCGTTGCGATCGGCGCGCAGAACGCCTTCGTCTTGCGGCAAGGGTTGCGGGGAGAGCACGTGCTGGCGGTGTCCTTGGCCTGTGCAGTGTCCGACGCAATTCTGATTGTTGTTGGCGTCACCAGCTTCGGCCGTATCGCAAGTTTACTACCATGGGCTGACCCGGCCATGCGCATTGGCGGAGCAGCGTTTCTGGTTTGGTACGGTGCAAAGAGCATGACGTCTGCGATCCGGTCGACAAGCACCCTCACCGTACAAGGCGCCCGTCGGGACAAGCAGCTTCTGCCAATTCTGCTGACATGCCTCGGGCTGACCTGGCTCAACCCTCATGTCTATCTCGACACCGTTGTCCTGCTCGGTTCGATCTCCACCCAATTTCCCGGTCAACAATCAGCATTTGCTGCTGGTGCAGTAATGGGTTCATTTCTATTCTTTTTCGGCTTGGGTTATGGAGCCGCGCTTCTGCGGCCCATATTCGCAAACCCCGTGGCATGGCGTATCCTCGAAGCTGTGATCGCCTTTGTGATGTGGGCAATCGCAATCAAGCTCATTTTGGGCACCTGACGACACAAATTGGAGCGCGTGATGTATTTGCCGGACCACTTCAAAGAGGTCGACCCCGATCAGATCGCATCAGTCATCGCCGGAGCACCCTTGGCCTGCGTGGTGGCGAACACATCTGATGGGCTCATTGCGAATCACGTCCCTTTGCTGTTCGACAAAAGTGGCGACCTGATCGGTCATTTTGCATTGGCTAACGATATGCATCGCATTGTCGACGATGGTCAGGAAATTTTGGCCATCTTTCGGGGCGTCGATGGCTACATCTCACCCAACTCCTACCCATCGAAGCAGGAACACCATCGTCATGTTCCAACCTGGAATTACCAGATCGTCCACGTCTACGGCGCGATTTCATTCCAACATGACGCCCGCAGCAAGCGCGCGGCGATTGGACTGTTGACCCGCGATCAGGAACGCAGGGTCAATGGCGTCAATGCGTGGAGAATGGCAGATGCGCCAACCGACTACATGCTTGAAATGCTCGACAAAATCGTTGCCTTCCGGATCAAGGTCACCAAAACTGTTGCAAAGTCCAAGCTTAGTCAGAACCGCGATATCCATGACTTTGACGGCGCAGTGCAGGCCTTGAAGCTAAGAGGGAACGAGGCACTGGCAGGGCGGATGTTGGCAAAACGGTAAATCATAGGGGAAGCCGCCTGTCCGCTCTCCTGAAGAGTTTCGGCTGCCGGTAGGCGCCCGAAAGTCCGGGAAGACCGAACCCGCGAGCCACGGACTTGGCGCTATGTGTTTTTCTGGATTCGGCCGACTTGGCGACTGTCGGAAGGTGGTGGCGGAGCGTCAGCACCTGGGCCGCGTTCAGCGATAAAGAGGCTACCACCAAACCTAGACCTTCCCGTAGCCTCCGCTACATTTTTCTTCTGAGCGCCGCAGCTTGACCGGCTCATCGAGAAGGTCAGCACTGGTGAATGATTCTGCCCCTTGTTCGATCCGCGCCGGAGGCGGATCGAACCCACCCCTTGCCCTCGGTGAGCACTGTGGCATTGCCACTTTCAATATAGACGCCCGGGCCGGCCCCGTTTTCCAGCCCGTAGGGCCGGAGCCCGGTTTCGAGGGAAACCGGGCGGAGCAGGCGAGGCCAGAACGCGCTTCCAAATAGCGCCGTAGTGATGGCCGAGCCTGTGGTAAACGGGGACGGGCTGGCTTCCGCCTAGCCCTTTGCCCCCGCCTTAGCAGGGCCGAAATTGAGTTGACCGACGACGCGGAGCATTTCTGGGCGCCGGAAGTAGACCGCACGTCCGCAGCGGAGGGGAGGGTTGCCGCTGGTCAGCACGATTTGTTCATCGGAGCGCATCTGTGTGACCTCGTGGGGGAGGATCAGGGGCCGTTGGGAGAGTTGCATCGACCGCGTTCGGGACGACCCCATATCGCGCGATGTGCGCGATAGCTGGCCGACTTCGACAGTGGTAGTGCCACAGCGTTTGGATATGTATTCGGCAGTTTCGGGATCATTGATGGCCGAGAACGATACCCAGGATGCAGACTCGAACCATTTGGAAGTGGCATCGCGCCCGCCAAAGGCTTCGCGCATCTGGCCGAGGGACTGGAACAGCATCAGCAGCGTGACGCCGTACTTTCGGCCCGCATCGCGGGCCGTCTCGATAATCCGCATGTAGCCTAGTCGGGCGGCTTCATCGAGCAGGAAGAGTGCGCGTTCGGGCATATCGCCATTGCGGTTGTAGATGGCCTTGAGGAACGCGCCGATAATCACACGGGCCATGCCGGGGTGATTTTCGAGGGTGGAGAGATCGATGTTGATGAACACGGTCGAACGACCGTCGGCAATGTCATCTGTTTTGAACGCACTGCCCGACACCACGGCGGCATAGTTCTCGTAGGAGAGCCAGTGTGTTTCCTTGGCGGCGGTCGCATAGACGCCAGAGAAGGTTTGCGGCGTCATGTTGATAAAGGGGCCAACGACCTCTTTGACGAAGCGCGATGAGGTTTCGGTGTGCAGTTCTTCGAGTTTGGTCTTTAGGGTCGCTTCGGGTTCGGCCAGGCGCTTGCGCACGATCCGCAAGGATCGGTCGCGCGTCGCTGTGCCGTCGGGATCTTTGTCCCCTTCTGGATTGTCGCCCAACACCACGTCCGCGATGATCGCGGTAATGAGCTGTTCGGCCATTGTGCGGAAAAAGTCATCCGAGCCAGAGGTAACGCGCGGCTTCTCGCTCATCAACCAGGCCGCTACAGAAGCGATATCCTCTTCGGGCTTGTTGCCATGAAGGCCGATCCAGTCGAGAACGTTAAACCCAAAGTGCGGTGTTTTGGGATCGAGCGTATAGATCTTCTGCCCATTGCGGTCGCGATGCTCGCTAACCATGGGCGCGATCTCGGTCGAGGGATCGAGAGCGATTAGCGAGCCTTTGAACTTGAGCGCGGTCGGGATGACGACCGAAGTGGTTTTGAAGCCGCCCGAGCCCGCGAAGACGAGGCCATGTGTAGAGCCGAATCCAGCATCGAAACATAAAAGTGGCGCGGCACCGCCGCGCCCCCATGTTTCCTTGCGCCGCGGATCGAAGTTTACGCCGGCGACACTATCTTTGTCGGGCCGATAGGCTTCACCGATGACGATGCCGCCCGAGGACGGGAAAAGCCGCTTTGCCGTTGCTTCATCCATCCAACGGCTGTCACCATGGATGGCGCGGCTGCCAGTCACGCGCCGTGGCGCGTTCGTACCAAAGCCAGCATTGCCCTTTATCGCGACGCGCAGCCCGAACATGGCTACGAAGACGCAGAGCAGCATTCCGCCAGCCGAATAGAAGTCGAGAAAGGTCAGGTGCGCGTCGGCAGGAACCCCGATTTCGGAAAGCCGGGCGTACTCCATCCATGCGCCGAAGAGGGCAGGGGCCAGAGCACCCAAAAGGGCGCCCTGGCCCGCCGACTGGATGAACAGAGAACCGCGCGCGGCAAACAGAAAGATGATGCCAACGAGAGCCGTCGCGCCATAGGGAATGGTCAAACCGACCTGCCCCCATGTCTGGTAGCTCGATGGTGACGTGCCAAACTGTGCGAACCAGTTTTCACTACCCCGCAGGGCGAAGAAGGCCCCGATCATCAGCACTGCTGGTGCGGCCAGCATCAATATCCGCTTTGCTGTCATTGTCGAAAATCGCTTTCCCGCGCAGCCTGAAACGCTCGCGTGTATCGTGATCTTTCAGAGCGTCGGCCGCCTCAACGAGAAGACCGAGGATCACCGCCTTGTCCTCATCGCGCAGACCAGCCTTGGCGACCAAGCCGCCCAGCATGATCTTTTCGTGCGCGTCCTTCCGGCGTTCCGCCGATTTGGCGAATTGAAGCTCTCTTTCCATCCTGTTCAGCCGGCCTCTAAGCCGTCTGTTCAGACTTTTCGTGCGCGGATCGAAATCGGGCAGCAATCTCCTTGAATGCCTTGATAAAGTCTGCATCTGAACAATTAATTTCATGAAGACCGGACTTCACAGCGAGAGCACCGATCCGTTCGCCTTCGCGAGCTTCGGCTTGCGCTAATTCGCTGTTTAGGCGCTGAATTTCCGCTTTTATCTGAGCGGGCGATTTTGAACGCTTTGCCACTTTGCATCCTTTCTGGTGGGTTAAAAGCTGCAAAAAAGATAGCTTTTTTCCGATCATTAAGGCAATATGTTGTTTGCCCGTGAGGGCAATCATCTGAAAGGAACCGGCTTGCCGGTGCTTTTTTGATCATTTTCTAAATGCGCGCTTATACGTCGCTTCGCGACGTGCGCCTGGAGGCTTGATTGGCACGTTCGCCTAACCACCCCTGCCTGCTTATCGGCGCTTGTGCGCCCGGCGAGGGCTGATGGCGATCTACCATTTTGAAAGTCAGGTCATCAGCCGGGGCGACGGGCGTAGCGCTGTTGCCGCCGCAGCCTACCGGCACGCCGCTCGGATGGAATTCGAGCGAGAGAACCGCGTAGCGGACTTCTCGAACAAGAAGAATGTCGCCCATTCGGAGTTTATGGCCCCCGATGATGCTCCCGGCTGGTTGCACTCGATGATGGAGGGCCGGAGCGCCGCCGAGATCTCGGAGGCGTTCTGGAACAAGGTCGAACATTCCGAAACCCGGCGTGACGCGCAGCTATCGAAAGAGTTCGTCCTGGCGCTTCCAAAGGAGCTGACCAAGGAGCAAAACATTGCGCTGGTGCGAGATTTCATCGGCCAACAGATGTTGTCGCGCGGGATTGTTGCCGATTGGGTCTATCATGATGTTGAGGCCAACCCGCACGTTCACATCATGACGAGTTTGCGCCCGCTCACCCAAGAGGGTTTCGGGGCGAAGAAGGTTCCGGTTCTCGATTCTGACGGGACCCCTCAACGCGGCAAGAACGGCAAGATTCAATACCGGCTTTGGGCCGGTGATCGTGGGACGCTGAACGACATGCGCGCCGCCTGGGCGCAGGTTCAGAATGTCCATCTTGCGCGAAACGGAATAGATGCGCGTGTCGATCATCGTTCCTACGCCGAACAAGGAATTGAGCTCACCCCGCAAGGTAAGATTGGCGTTCGGACCCGCAACATCGCCAAAGAAGCACAAGCCGAAGGACGTGAAGCGGATCTTGATCGCATGGCGCTGCATGAGGATTTGCGCCGCGAGAACGCCGCCCGGATCGCGCGCCGACCCGAGATCGTGATAGATGCCGTCTCAAAGGAAAAGAGCGTCTTTGACGAACGCGATATCGCCAAACACCTTCATCGCTGGATCGATGATGGCCAGCAGTTTCAGAACCTTCTGGCTCAGATCATGGCCAGCCCGGAGCTGGTCATGCTTGCGGGCGAGGGTGTCGATTTCGAGACTGGCGAGGTCAAACCGGCGCAGTACGCCACCCGCGAAATGGTGCGTATCGAAGAGACGATGGCGCGGCAGGCCACGTATCTTTCGACCCATGGTTCGTTCGGTGCCCAGGCGCATATTCGCAATGAGGTTCTGGCCAACCATCGCCAGCTTTCCGATGAGCAGCGCAACGCGATTGCGCTCGCCACGGGCAATGAACGTCTCGCCCTGATCGTCGGTCGCGCCGGTGCCGGCAAGACCACAATGATGAAGGCCGCGCGCGAGATCTGGGAGGCGTCTGGCTATCGCGTTGCCGGCGGTGCGCTTGCCGGCAAGGCGGCCGAAGGGCTGCAAAAGGAGGCTGGAATCGAGAGCCGCACCCTCGCGTCCTGGGCGCTGCAATGGGAGCAGGGACGTCTGAAGCTGGACGAGAAAACCGTGTTCGTCATGGACGAAGCGGGCATGGTGTCCTCGCGCCAGATGGCCGATTTTGTATCAGCCGCAGCTCACGCCGGAGCCAAGATCGTTCTGGTCGGTGATGCCGATCAGCTCCAGCCGATTGAGGCGGGCGGGACTTTCCGGGCGCTATCCGAACAGATTGGCTTTGCCGAACTCTCGACCATTTACCGGCAGCGCGAGCAATGGATGCGTGATGCGTCCATGGCCCTTGCGCGGGGCAATGTCAGCGATGCCCTCGCGGCCTATCAGGAGAAGGGCCATATCATCGAGAAGGCGACCAAGGACGAAGCCATTGCGTCCATGGTGGACGATTGGGTTGCCGATTACGACCCGAACCGCACGACCCTCATGCTGGCCTTTATGCGCAAGGACGTGGCCGAGTTGAACGCCCAGGCGCGGGCGGCGCTGATTGAAAAGGGCGTCATCGAACAGGGTCATGCGTTCCGTACGGCCAACGGCATCCGCAATTTCGCGGCCGGCGACCAGATCGTGTTCCTCGAAAACGAAGGCTCGCTTGGCGTGATGAACGGCATGATTGGCCGGGTTGTCGAAGCCGAGCAGGGCAAGATCATTGCCGAGATCGGCGACCCACATAGTGGGGACCCACGTAGTGGGCCGGACGTGCGCCGCGTCGAGATCGAGCAGCATATCTATGCAAAGATCGACCATGGCTACGCCACCACGATCCACAAATCGCAGGGCGTCACCATCGACAGAGTGAAGGTTCTCGCGTCATCGATGTTCGACCGCCATTTGACCTATGTGGCGCTAACCCGGCACCGTGACGCGGTGCAGCTTTATGTAGGTGCCGACGAATTCAAGCGCTCGATCCGCGTCGATCACGCTGCCGGTGTTACCGGCCAGATGATCGATGCAGGGGAGGCGAAGTTCCGCGACACCGAGGACGCCAAGCCGACGCCGTATGTTGATTTGCGCGACCCGGCCGGGATCATGCATCGGCTTTGGGGCGTGAGCTTGCCGCAGGCGATTGGCAAGGCCAATGCCCGAATTGGCGATACGATCACTCTTCGGCGCAATAGCACCGAAGAGGTCAAGGTAAAGGTCGTAGTCGTGGACGAAGCGACCGGCGAGAAGCGTTTCGAGGACCGGATTGCCGAGCGCAATGTCTGGACCGCCAATGTCATTGAGGCGGGCGATCCGGCGTTCTCGAGAGTGGGTGCCGAAGTGCTGTTCAGCCGACCCGGAAAGGTTGACCATGCGCAGGGTGTCACTGGCGAGCTGGTCGAGAAGGGCGAGGCACAGTTCGGTGACAGCCGCCAAGCCAAACCGAGCCCCTATGCCGATGTGAAAACCCCCGATGCTGTTGTTCACCGGCTTTGGGGCGTGACGCTTCCCGAGGCCATATCGAGGGCAGGGGCCGAGACAGGGGACACGGTTTCCCTTCGCCGCAGCGGCGCGGAGGAAGTGACCATAAAGGTTCCGGTCAAAGATGCCGCTACGGGCAAGACACGGATCGAGGAACGGCTTGTCGAGCGCAATGTGTGGGAAGCGAGAAGGCTGGAAGCGGCCGAGACACGCGCAGCCCGTTTAGCCAAAGAGCCGGAGAAGTCCGCCCTGTTCGGCCAGCTCGTCGCGCGCCTGTCGCGTTCGGCTGCCAAATCCACCACGCTCGACTTCACGGGCTCGAAACTTCACGCTCAGGCCGTGGCCTATGCGACCCGTCGGGGCCTCTATGGTGCCCGCGTCATGAAGGCCGCGGCCGTTAATCAAACGCGCTGGCTGGCGCGACAGCGCGACCGGCTTGCTGCCGCCAGTCGCAAGCTCGCGTCCTTTGTCGAGCGGTTTGGCCGCGACCGCACAATTGTCGCGCAGGCCATGCCGGCACCCTCACAGCCCTGGTTGCGCGGTCGCGCGACATGGCGACTCACAATCGAACAAGCCGTGGAGGCAAAGATGCAATCAGACGCCCAGCTCACCGTCCATTGGACGCAGATTCAGGATCGTATGAGGAACGTCTATGAGAAGCCGCAGGAGGCCATGGCCTCAATGGGGTTCGCAAAAGCTTTGCAGGGTGACAGGGCAGCGGCAGAGACAATCAGCGATCAGCTTGCCCGCGATCCACAAGCCTACGGCCCGTTGCGCGGGAAGACCGGCCTGTTTGCATCGAGCGCCGCCAAAGCCGAGCGGGACCGCGCCATGAACAATGTGCCGGCCCTGCGCGACCAGATCGGAAACTATGTCCGGTTGCGGGCCGAGATCGCTGACCTTCGCACGGTCGAGCTTTCGCGCGAGCGGGATCTTCAACGCATCGACGTGCCCGCCATATCCGCAGTGGGCAACCAGATGCTCGAACGGGTTCGCGATGCCATCGACCGCAACGATATCGATGCAGGCATGGCCTACGCCCTGGCCGACAAAATGGTCAAAGGCGAGATCGACCGGCTCAACAAGTCCCTGGACGACAAGTTCGGCAAGCGCGCCTTTGCCTCGAAAGAGCCGAGCGGCCCCGCGTTCGAGGCGGCGGCGGCGAAACTGGCCGAAGGCGACCGGGCGAAGCTGGCAACGGCATGGCCCTTGTTCCATGCCAGCCAGCAGATTGCGGCCCAGGAGCAAAAGCAGGCTCGCCAGCAGGCGAGGGCGCAGACGCAAACCCGCGATCAGGGGATGACGAGATGACCAACCGGCGCGCTGCTATCGCCATCCTCAGTTCCGGCGTCGTCATTCTCGGTTCGATGGCGGCTGCCTTCGCCATTGGCGGATATCGCGTCAACTTCACACCCAGCTACGCCTATGGCCTGTGGCATATCGAGCCACTGGACCGGGAGGTGAGGATTGGGGACAGGATATTCATATGCCCGCCACCGGGCGCGGCGGCGGAGCTGGCGCTTGAACGCGGATACCTGCCGCGCGGCCTATGTGCTTCGGGAACTGGACCGCTCATCAAAACCGTAGTTGCCCTGTCCGGACAGACGGTCGAGATTGACGGCCAGGTCATCATTGACGGCACCCCGCTCCCGCATTCCGCTGTCCTTAAGGCGGACGCGGAAGGGCGGGCAATGCCAGTCCATGGCGGCGGGACCGTGGAAGCGGGCGCGTTCTTTGTTCACTCAGATTTCGTCGGTTCCTATGATTCACGCTATTTCGGGCCGCTCCCGGCCGAGGGAACGCTTGGCCTTGCCCGTGAAGTTCTCACCTTCGCCCCGTAGCCTTGCGCTCTCAGCCGCATTCGTTGCGGGCGGAATCTTCACCGGAGCCGTCGGGTGGAGCGGCCATACGCTCGCCCTTGCTGCCGGCGTCCTGTTCCCGGCGCTCTGGGCCTTCGCCCCGTCGCGCGGCGTTGCCGCTCTCGTCGCTCTCGCCCACTTCCTTGCCGCGTCCCGAGGTCTCCCGGAAGGCGTTGCGATCTTTTACGGCTCCGACATGAGCATGGGCCTTGCCCTATGGCTTATGGCCTCGCTCATGTTCGTCGCCGTCCATGCCGGACTTTGGACGCCGAAAACCGGCTGGCATCGCCCCGCCCGCTACGGGCTTGCCGCGATACTCATGAGCTTGCCGCCTTTCGGCATAGCCGGATGGGCAAGCCCGATCACGGCGGCCGGCGTCCTGTTTCCCGGCTGGGGCTGGTTCGGCCTGGCGGCGACAGCGATCGGCCTCATCGCCGTGACGACGCGATATTGGCCGATCGCCACGCTCGTCGTGGGCGGAGCGTTTGCGTGGTCCGCTGCGAACTGGACGCCCCCAGCAGAGCTCGACGGCTGGGCTGGGATCGACACCAGCTTCCAGTTTAGCCAAGCTGGCCAATACGCCGATTACGCCCAGCACATGGCGACGATCGGTATGGTCAAGGAGGCCGCGGGGCAGGGGGCAAGCGTTGTCGTCTTGCCCGAAAGCGCATTCGGAATCTGGACCGAGACCGCTGAGAGGCTTTGGACCCGCGAACTGGCCGGGATCGATGTAACTGTCAATGGCGGGGCTATCGTCATCGACCAGTCCGGATACGATAACGTCATGGTCGAGGTTGGCGGGCAGGGCAGTGAGGTCATCTATTACGAGCGGATGCCTGTGCCGATTTCCATGTGGCAGCCCTGGACTACAGGCGGGGCCAACGCGCATTTCTTTGCCAATCCGATCGTGGACTTTGCCAGCGTCAGGATCGCGCCGCTGATCTGCTACGAACAACTCATCATCTGGCCGATCCTGCAATCGATGCTCTATGGTCCCGAGGTGATCGTGGCGACCGGGAACGGCTGGTGGACGGGTGATACCAACATCGTCGCCATCCAGAAGGCGAGTGCCGAGGCGTGGGCCGCGCTTTTCGGTGTGCCGCTGGTCATGGCATTCAACCACTAAGAGAGGGTCCGATGATCGATCCTGAATTGATCCAGCTCTGTGCCGATCCCCGACTTGAGGTCGAAATCGTTCAGCAGTTCGTTTCCGAAATGAACGCTTCCGACCACCTGACCATCTTTGTTGCCCAGGGCAACCGCACGATCCTCGTGCCGAAACCAGAAACCGTCGAGCAGGCCATCGAGACGACGCGGGAATGGGTAGGGCAGGCGAATGTGCGCGTCGGGCTCACACAATATCCGGCCGGCCTTGGCATCACCGATCCGTCCGAGATTAGCTATGAGCTGTTCGACAACTGCGAGAATCTGCGCATGGGCACGGAGCTCTTCGGCAAGGTGCTGCGCGTCGTCACGCAATGGTATGGCGGGCCAGCCGAACCGGCTTTTGAGGACGCGATATATGCTTATCGCACCGGCTGGTTCGAGGGCGAACGCATCTTCTATGCCGAAGATCCGGAAGTCGAGGTCATGGCGCCCGAGCGCTCGACGGCGCAGGCGGAACCCGGAACCGGCGATGCCGCCCAGGCTGAGGCCGAGGCGGGGCCGTCGGAGCCGCCCTTTAGCTATCAGGACCCCAACTCCGCTTCTATCCGCATTGATCTATCCGGCATCCGTGTCCACAATCAGGAGCCTCCCTCGAGCCAATGAACAGCCATATCATCGTGTCCATCCTGTTTTGCACCCTTTCATGCGAACCGGCCGAGATCCGGGTATGGGATGGAGATTCGATCCGTCTTGGCCTGACCCGCGAAGTAGCCCTGCGCTTCATACACCTGGCCGATGACTGGATTGCCGACTGCCGCGGTCGCAGCAGAGTTTGCCACACGGTTTCCATGCGCGGATTGCGGTTGAACCTTCACCAAATCAGACAGGTTTGCCGCTTCAGCGGTCGACTAAAAGCGGACGTCGGACGCGCTACCAAGCGGCAATTCACGGCGAAAAGAGGTAGCCTCCTCCATAGGTCTTGCCAATTGCGCCGAAGCACGGTCCCAAAAATCTTCATGAAAGGGAGTGGAGCCAACGAGAAACATGACATTCACAAGTGTTGCGTTGCGCTTGTGCAGAATGAATACAGCAGGAGTGCCCGCAAAAGCGTCGCCTTTCAATCGATGGGCTCCCGCTACACCTTGATGGCGGCAGCTGTGACGTACATGAACGCCACGCCGACCAGAAAGCCCGACAGGACCGGCGGCGATAACCAGGATGGCCCCCGGCCCCCGCTGCTGCGCAGGAAAAAGGCGCTCACTTCGACGATCACCTGGAGAATGGCACCGGCCCCAACCCCCAGGGCGAGGGCTGACCATTGGGAGCCGTAGGCGAGGCTGCCGATCCACATGCCAAAAACCGCAGGTGCACCAGCGACCAATGTAAGGGCACCGAAGGCCCAAAGCGGTGGCTTTTGTCGAACGATGGGAGCGGCAATGCCGATACCCTCGGTGACATTGTGAATGGCGAAACCGAGAACGAGGAAGGTCCCGAGACCTGCAGAGCCAGCGGCGAAGGCTGCGCCAATGGCGAGGCCCTCTCCAAAATTGTGCAGGCCGATCCCGAAGGCGATGTAAAAAGCCAAAGCCAGCCCTTCGGGCCGCCCGCCGCGGCGGCTGATACCCATGAGAATCAGGAACGTCGCCAGAGCCGCGAGGATGACCATTGCCGGCCCCTGGAAAAGAGGCGCCGACTCGGCAGCCAACTCCAACGCCTCGAGGGTCATGTCGACGAGCAGGAAGGCGAGTAAGCCCACTGTGAGGGCCAGCACGAAACCCATGCCTGACGTGCCCATGTTGCGCATGGCCGGATAGAACATCAAACCGATGGCGACAGGCAAAATACCGACGATCGCACCGACCACGGCCTGCTGGAGGAGTTGTCTTTGGGTGGCAACCGGCGTGGGCACCGCGACGGCGATTTCGTGCTCGAAGGTAGCGCCGGTATTGGTCACCAGTTTGACACGGTGCGCTTCGCCCAGCACCCAGGGATAGGGAATGTCTATCCATGCGGTCGATCCGCGCGCCAGCGGGCCGGAGGGGGTCATGGCGAAATCCCAATAGGCGTCGTCTACCTGGACCTGCGCGACCGTCATGTCCTCGGAGCCGCCGGCACGGACCTGGACCTGGATGCCACCGTCATTCAGGACCGTCCTCTCAAAGGTGATCGCTTCGACCGGAGGGGCGCCATTGTTGAAGCTTCGAAGCGGGTCTGCCGCAGCAACCCAGATAATGGCAATGGCCAGCACCAGCAGGGGCGCCAGCAGCCAGAAAAACCGGCGCAGGCCGGACGAGGCGTTGGACGATTGTGCAAGCTCGGTCATATCAGGCCTCCACGATGTCGAACATGCCCATCCACCCCAGCTCGGTGAACTCTGACTGGTGGGCATGAAACATGTACATGCCGGCCTCGTGGTCGGCGTAGCTAAACTCAAGAATGCCCCGCTGCGCCTGGCACTGCATGATCAGATCGACGGTGCGCAGGGTCGGGGTCAGGGTCGTGCCGGTATCGAAGTAGTTGAAGAAGTTGGCGTGCAGGTGAAACGAGTTGATGGGATCGAATTCGGTTGCGTTGACGAGATAAATGCGCACCGGTCGCGACTTCTCGATGTGGATGGGCTTCTGTGAATAGGCATTGGCGATCGTGTTGACCGCGTAGAACTCGTTCTCATTGTCGAAATTGGTGTCGAAGGCGTTCATGACCATCACCAGTTCCTGCCAGCGGGCATTCTCCGGCGTGCCAAACAGGCGGGATCGCGCGACATCGGTATTGTCAGGATGGAGGTCCGGATCGGGATCGATCACGAAGGCTCCGTACATGCCTTTGTGCATGTGCCGCTTCAGCGGAAATGCATGACAGTGATAGAGGTGGCAGCCGAATGGCTTGGCATCGAATTCGTATATGAACTCGTCGCCCGGGTTGATCAAGCCAGCCCCCGGCACACCGTCCATGCGCCAGGAATGGATGCCGTGAAAGTGCATGGAGTGCGGATGGGAGCCGTAGTTACGGAAGATGATCCGCAGCCGTTCGCCTTCCTTTGCTCTGAGAGCGGGACCAGGCACACGGCCGTTGAAGGTCCAGGCTGGAAACATCACACCCGGGGCGATCTCGATCTCCTTGTCGATGGCCTCTACCTCGAAGGTGCGCAGCGTCCGTCCGTCATCCATCGTCGAGACGGTGCCGACATCCCATTCGGTTAGCATTGCAGTCGGATCGAAGCCGTTGCGCTGTAGGTCGACATTCCCCACCGTCGTCATCCGCCCGTGTCCGCCTTCATGCGCCCCAGGCGCCGCGTCCAGATCAAGGGGAGGTCGATCAGGGTCTGGCATCGCGGTCATATCGTGACCCTGCATGGATTGACCAGCGACAGAGGAGGTCAGCACAACCGTACTGCCCGCGACGGCCAAGCCACCAATAATGAGGCTGCGACGCCTCACCATGTCCACGGATTTGTCGAGTGCCATAGCGTCCTCTAATGCGAATGGTTCGCAACAACTATCGCACAGTCGTGTGTTTTTGCAAGTAGGAATGATTTGCATCTGGGTAGTTTGATGGGGCTCGGTGTACATGGAGCAGTCGCCAACGCCACAGTTGCAAGCGGAACGGCACTGTTGACCGTATACTCGCTGGACCTTGGTCTGCCCTTTATCCTGCGCGGGTTCATGACACGGATTTTGTCAATGCGCCGAAATGGCCGGGGCCCCCAAGGTTGCCGTCCCTGGCGGGGTGGTTATGGTGTCGCCCACTACCGGCTATCTCTCCAGCTTTGTAATTTTGGTGCCTCCGCACGTTCCCGGCCAGCGACCGGATCGGCTGAGCCTGAGTCTTAAGGGATTATGCGATATGCTCAGGCGAGCCTTTCAATCGCACTGGCGGATTTCTGCTTGTCGGGCGACTGGTCGTGCTCGGCTTCAACACCGACGTAGGCTTCGGAAAGTTCGGGGGGCTCCGGCTTGGATCCAGATGGAGTGCACGCTCGCCATAGTCGCGGAGCTCCTTGTCTGGATCGCCCGAACCGCCTCACGGCCACGGGCCTCTGGCTCATCATCGGCGCGCACTGGGCAACCTGCTCGACCGGCCGCGGCAGGGCGCCATGACCGATTTTCTGGATTTCTCCATTGGCAGCTATCATTGGCCAGCCTTCAATCTTGCCGACGATCGTCTGCCGGGCTTTTGCGCTTGGAGAGTGTTCTGGCACATGGCGAAAAGGAGGTTCAAAATGCCTGAGCTTTCCCACTCATACAAAAGAATCGCTTTGATGCCTCGGGTCCCTTGAACCCGAACGCCGGATGCCATTCTGGCTCTCATCAGTGAACAACGCCATCATTGTGGACGACCTCACCATGAATTGAGTAGCGGCGGCACAGCCTCATGCCTACAGAAGCGCAATGTTCGTGCATATCTCCATAAATGGCAGGCTCATTCTCCGCTGGTGTTTTGCGGTGATGATCTGCCTGACGGCTGGCGCCGCGTTCTCCTGGGAAATGCAAGAGCAGCCCGAGGCCGTTGTCGAACTCTTTACGAGCCAAGGTTGTCTGCCCTGTCCGGCAGCAGATCGGATTCTGACTCGGCTGGGCGACGAGAACAAGGTTATAACTCTTTCTTATCATGTGGACTTTTGGGATTACGCCGGCT
>Ga0315336_1000403_pt1 | contig 126835 bp, 121 predicted proteins | sample ASW5metaG_FD_204512 | JGI IMG/M metagenome (GOLD analysis project Ga0315336, IMG submission 204512) | Ammonia-oxidizing marine archaeal communities from Monterey Bay, California, United States - ASW #5 | ecosystem: Environmental > Aquatic > Marine > Intertidal zone | place: USA: California... | reverse complement strand
ATTGATGCTTTAATTTTACTTCAGGATATTGGAAAATACACATCTAGAACGAGATAATTCGTTTAAATACAAACCTTTAGACGTAAATATACGCTCTCACCAAATTTTTGGCATGGCCTTTGCTAAGTATGCTGCATTGCAAAATTGATAAATAAACGGAGGCTACAGCAATGTTAAGACTACGCAAAGTTGCAGGAATATTTACAGGCGCGGCCATGCTGGCTGCCAGCGCATTGGGTCTGGGCGCTGCTCAAGCCGCAGACGATATTATCAAGGTAGGGGTATTACATTCTCTTTCCGGAACAATGGCTATTTCAGAGACAACGTTGAAAGACGCGGTTCTCATGATGGTCGACGATTTAAATAAGAACGGTGGATTGTTAGGTAAAAAAGTAGAAGCAGTGGTTGTTGACCCTGCCTCCAACTGGCCATTGTTCGCAGAAAAAGCCCGTGAACTGATTGAGGTCGATAAAGTCGATGTAGTATTTGGGTGCTGGACATCTGTATCCCGAAAATCTGTTCTTCCTGTATTTGAAGAGCTAAACAGCATGCTTTTCTATCCGGTTCAGTATGAAGGCGAAGAAAGCTCACGGAATGTTTTCTACACGGGCGCAGCACCAAATCAGCAAGCAATCCCAGCCGTCGAGTATCTGATGAGCGAAGAAGGTGGCGACGTCAAACGGTGGGTTCTGGCCGGCACAGACTATGTCTATCCGAGGACGACAAATAAAATATTGGAAGCCTTTCTGAAATCAAAAGGAGTTGCTGAGGAAGATATTATGATCAGCTACACGCCATTTGGACATTCTGATTGGCAGACAATCGTTTCCGATATCAAGAAATTCGGTTCTGAAGGCAAAAAGACAGCCGTTGTATCAACTATCAATGGTGACGCAAATGTTCCTTTCTATAAAGAACTTGGCAACCAGGGTATTGAAGCTTCCAACATTCCAGTCGTCGCCTTCTCTGTTGGTGAGGAAGAATTGGCTGGCTTGGATACAGGACCTCTAGTTGGCCATCTGGCAGCATGGAATTACTTCATGAGTGTCGAGAACGAGGAAAACGAGGCGTTCATCGAAAAATGGCATACCTTTATCGGCGATGACAAGCGCGTCACAAACGATCCGATGGAAGCAACCTATATTGGATTTGAAATGTGGGTTCAGGCCGTCAAGCAAGCCGGCACCACGAATGTAGATGCTGTTCGGCAGGCTATGTATGGTCAGGAAGTCAAGAACTTAACAGGCGGTGTTGCAGTTATGAATACAAACCATCACCTGTCAAAGCCAGTTCTCATTGGAGAAATCCAGGATGACGGTCAGCTTGAAACAGTATGGAGCACTGATGGCGTTGTTAAAGGCGATGCGTGGAGTGATTTCATTCCTGAAAGCGCAAAATTGAACGCTGACTGGACATATCCTTTTGTCTGCGGCGGATGTGAAAAGGCTATGTTCTAATTTAGCCCATCTCTCAGGAGCCGCTTACTAAAGGCGGCTCCTATTCCCATTTATTCAAACAAAAAGAATCCGGTCACCCCCATGCGGATCATTAGATACATAATACTTATTGCCAGTCTTATGCTGGCGCCCTTTGTTTCGACCTCAGAGGCTGCCGATTTTGCGGAAGCAACACAGGGATTGCTTTCAAAAAAATACAGCGAGAAAATTTCCGCCGTTGAGCTACTTGCCGCGACTGGCGACGAACGTGCTGTCGAGCTGCTCGGAGCATTGCTCGAAGGCGATATTTACGCACAAAAATCGGACAAATCTTTGGTGATAGCTCGACCGGCAACCGGTGGATATGAAATCACGACGATTCTCACAGCTGAAAATCTGGGGGTCGTCAAGAAAAAAAAGCTGTCCAAAATTCGTATCAACAACAAGATGCGAGGACTGATTAAGGGTCTTCTTGGCAGCCTGACACTGTCAAACAAAGATCCCGAGCTCCGATTGAAAGCAGCAAATGCGATTTTCACTAGTAAAGCAAAGGATATGTCGGAACCTTTAGCGGCAGCTATTGCGAACGAAACAAATTCAACGGTTGCTGTCGCCATGAAAAGAGCACTTGCGGCGATCAATCTAGCACATGGCGCGAATATGGATATTCGCGTTCAGGCATTGACCAACCTTCAGGAGCTTCATGATCCTGAAGTTAAATCCATGCTGCTGGCAGAAGCACAAAAGTTGGCGAGCATTCAAAATCCGTCAGAAGCTGAAATAAAATTAGATCTCCAAATCCAGTCAACACTGGTAAAAATTGACGAAAAGCTTGCCTTCCTTGGTGTCCTTGAGAATATCTTTCAAGGTGTTTCCTTGGGTTCGGTCTTACTCTTGGCCGCCATAGGTCTTGCTATTACTTTCGGCGTGATGGGCGTCATCAATATGGCCCATGGTGAAATGGTGATGATTGGCGCTTACACTGCCTATGTCGTCCAGGAAATCTGTCGGCAATATGCACCGGGAGCCGTTGAATATTCAATTGTAATGGCCGTGCCTGCTGCTTTTTTGGTGGCCGGTATGTGTGGTGTCGGAATTGAACGAACTGTCATTCGCTTCCTTTACGGGCGCCCTCTCGAAACTCTTCTTGCGACATGGGGAATCAGCCTCATTCTTCAACAACTAATTCGAACAATATTTGGCCCGACAAATAAAAATGTCGCCTCTCCCGAATGGTTGAGCGGCGCTTGGGAAATCACCGGTGGCCTGTCGCTGACTTATAACAGAATTGCCATCATATTATTCGCAGTAGCGGTTCTGATCATGTTGATGATTATACTTCGCAAAACCTCTTTTGGGCTTCAAATGCGGGCCGTAACCCAAAACCGCAGGATGGCCGCTGCTATGGGTATCAGGACCAGTTGGGTTGACGCCATGACGTTCGGTCTGGGTTCCGGGGTTGCCGGTATGGCGGGTGTTGCGCTCAGTCAAATAGACAATGTCAGCCCCAATCTCGGCCAGGCATATATTATCGACAGTTTCATGGTCGTTGTTTTTGGTGGCGTCGGTAATCTTTGGGGTACGCTTGTGGGCGCACTCAGCCTCGGCATCACCAATAAATTTCTCGAGCCCTATACCGGTGCAGTACTTGCAAAAATACTGGTTTTGGTCGCGATTATTCTTTTCATCCAAAAACGTCCAAGGGGTCTGTTTGCCCTTAAAGGCCGGGCAGTGGAGTCTTAGGCAATGGATATTCTGAGTAATACTAAAAAGGGCCCGTTTGTTACCCTCATGACGGGCCTTCCGGGCGGTGGTAAGACGTTTTTGGGGATTCTTCTTGCTGCCGCCCTTCTTGTTCCGTTGAGCAATCAACTTCTTCCAGAAAGCTCATTCTTTCATGTGCCGACATATATGGTCAGTCTTTACGGCAAGTATCTTTGTTTAGCCCTGTTGGCACTTAGTGTTGATCTGATTTGGGGATACTGCGGGATCCTGAGCCTGGGCCATGGCGCTTTCTTTGCACTTGGCGGATATGCTATGGGTATGTATCTCATGCGGCAGATAGGCGATAGGGGCGTTTACGGAAATCCTGAGCTTCCCGATTTTATGGTTTTCCTGAATTGGACAGAGCTACCGTGGTATTGGTATGGCTTCGATAATTTCGGGTTTGCCATGTTGATGGTACTCCTTGCGCCGGGTGTTTTAGCCTTTGTCTTCGGATGGTTTGCTTTTCGCGCACGAGTGACCGGTGTATATCTTTCCATCATAACGCAAGCCATGACATATGCGTTGCTGCTCGCCTTCTTCCGAAATGATATGGGATTTGGTGGAAATAATGGACTAACTGATTTCAAAGATATTCTGGGCCTGGATCTACAGGCAGATAGTACGCGCCTCGGATTGTTCGTTTCTTCAGTTCTGGCCGTTGCCTTTGGCTATTTGATCAGCAGCTATATCACTCAATCAAAATTGGGGCGCGTCTTGATCGCTATTCGCGATGCAGAAAGTCGAACGCGGTTTTCTGGATATCGGGTGGAATATTATAAATTGTTTGTCTTTGTCATTTCTGCTGTTCTCGCTGGTATCGCGGGTGCTCTCTATGTCCCACAGGTTGGAATTATAAATCCGTCTGAATTCTCACCCGCTAACTCAATTGAGGTAGTTATCTGGGTGGCCGTCGGGGGGCGGGGCACATTATGGGGAGCTGTCCTGGGCGCAATGATCGTCAATTGGGCTAAAAGCTATTTTACAGGGGCTCTTCCGGAAGCATGGCTTTATATGCTCGGCGGCCTCTTTGTTTTTACGACATTATTCCTTCCGAAGGGAATTGTTGGAACCTCTCATGACTGGATGAATAAAGTAAGAAACTCTATGACTTCAGGTGCTGCCACCGCGGATCCCGTTTTGGCAAAGGAGGATTAGATGATGACTAAAGAATTTCCGGCGTCTGAAGAAAATTTTTCCTCGATCCTGTATCTCGACGGAGTAAGCGTTAGTTTTGACGGTTTCAAGGCGCTCAACAATCTGAGCTTTTATGTGGAGCCCGGTGAAATGCGGGCAATTATTGGCCCAAACGGAGCTGGCAAAACGACAATGATGGATGTCATTACCGGGAAGACACGGCCTGACGAGGGAGAAGTATTTTTTAAAAACTCGGTTGACCTGACCAAACATGACGAAGCGTATATCGCGAATTTGGGTATCGGGCGTAAATTCCAGAAGCCGACAGTTTTTGAAAGCCAATCTGTTTTCAATAATCTTGAGCTCTCCTTAAAAGTAGACAAGGACATCTTTACGACTTTATTCGCGGCCCTCAACGACGGGCAAGTCGCCCGGATACTGGAAGTCTTAAAAATAATTCGCCTGACAGATAAAGCGAGCATGTTGGCCGGTAATCTCTCACATGGTCAAAAACAATGGCTTGAGATTGGTATGTTGTTAATGCAAGACCCGGATTTGCTCCTTGTCGATGAACCAGTAGCGGGCATGACAGATGCCGAAACGGTTCAGACAGCGGACCTGCTACGCGGCATTGCAGTAACCAGATCCGTTGTGGTGGTTGAGCACGACATGGAATTTATTCGAGCCCTGAATACCAAAGTAACGGTTCTTCATGAAGGTTCTGTTCTGGCGGAAGGAAGCCTTGATGTTGTCCAAAATGACCAGCGTGTCATTGATGTCTATTTAGGAAGATAGTGATGTTATCGGTAGAAAATATTGATTTGTTTTATGGGGCGAGTCAAGCTCTTCGACGCGTCTCCATTGAAGTCAACAAAGGTGAAGTTACGTCACTACTTGGCCGCAATGGTGTTGGAAAATCCAGTACACTCCGGGCAGTTGTCGGTCAACAACCGATCGCGGCAGGCAAGATTGTGTGGGAAGGCGAAAATATAACATCGTTTACCTCTTCGCAGCGTGCTCGCAAAGGTATTGCCGTTATACCGCAGGGGCGCGAAATATTTCCACTACTTACGGTCCATGAAAACCTGAAAACAGGCTTCGCAGCCCTGCCCAGAAAAAATAGATTTATTCCTTCCGAAATATATGATCTGTTCCCCGTATTAAAAGATATGCTAGACAGACGGGGCGGCGATTTATCCGGCGGCCAGCAACAACAGCTGGCTATCGGACGGGCGCTGGTAACGCGACCTCGTTTATTAGTCCTTGACGAGCCGACCGAAGGTATTCAGCCTTCGATTATTAAAGATATTGGCAATGTCATAGCCCTGTTACGGGATCGGGGCGATATGGCTATTCTACTGGTAGAGCAGTATTTTGAATTCGCACGTGACCTTGCTGACCGGTTTGCCGTGATGGACCGCGGAGAGGTGGTACTTGCGGGAAAGAAAGAGGATATGCAGGAAAGTGATGTTCGAAAATTCCTTACCGTCTGACGTGATATCCTCCGATGCACCAGCGTCATCGGTTTCAGTTGCCTCGTTAGCCCGCTCGGAAGGGCGAGTTGAAATTCGCATGAAGATACGAGACGGTCAGTCTCGCCTATCACATTTGTTTCAGCGAGGGTGTGGACGCGTGCGGTTTCCGTCTATTGACAGGTCGGCTTTTCCAGAAGCCGTCTTGATTAATACGGCAGGCGGACTGACTGGTGGTGATATGATGTCCTATGACATTGAACTGGAACCCGCGACCAAACTGACCCTCTCCGGGCAGGCTGCGGAAAAGATCTATCGATCCGTTGGAACTGTAGCTAAAATTTCATCGGAAATACGTTTATCTGAAAACAGTTTTCTTGAGTGGTTACCGCAGGAAACTATTCTGTTTGAAAAAAGTAGATTGAAGCGTCTGAATTCTGTCCATTTGCTTCCCGAAAGTCGTTTGCTGGCGGTTGAAGCAACTGTATTTGGCCGGAAAGCACATGGTGAAGACCTAACCGATATTCAAATTCAGGATGGATGGAAAATCTGGCGAGACGGCAAGCTTTTGTGGGTCGATAATTTTAAGGTAACAGAGGATTTTCAAACCATTTTACAGAGTCCCGCGCTTTTGAATAATGCGAGGGCCATGGCGACATTTCTTATTGCGGATGAAATGGCGGAGAAATATGCAGATTTGGTACGAGACATCTCTGCACCAGCAGATGTGCGTGTAGGAACGACGAGCAGGGATGGATTACTGATTACGCGGATATTGGCTAAAGATGGTTATAGTCTTCGCAAAACAGTTGTCGCCATTTTGCAGACTGTACGATCAGAATTGGCAGGAGAAGATGTTCCACTGCCGAAGGTATGGGAATAATAAAAGAAGAAGGTAGAAAACATGCAGTTTACGCCGAGGGAAAAAGACAAAATGCTGATCTCATTGGCCGCGATGGTGGCTCGTGGTCGTTTGGATAGAGGCGTCAAGCTGAACTATCCAGAAGCAATAGCTCTAATCACCGATTTTGTTGTGGAAGGCGCGCGAGATGGAAAAACAGTGGCGGCTCTGATGAGTGAAGGCGGCACTGTTGTTCGCCGTGATCAGGTCATGGTGGGAATCTCGGAGATGATCCAGGATGTACAAGTAGAAGCCACATTTCCAGATGGTACCAAGCTGGTCACCGTTCATGACCCAATTCGATAAGGAGAATGCCATGAAACCAGGTGAAATCATTGCGGCGAGCGGAGACGTTGAGCTCAATAGTGGTTGTCAGACAGTGCAACTTACTGTCTCCAATACGGGTGACCGTCCTATTCAGGTTGGCAGCCATTATCATTTTACCGAGGTCAATAGCGCATTGGATTTTGATCGGGCCATTGCGAAAGGCTTTAGATTGGATATTGCGGCTGGAACCGCAGTCCGATTTGAACCCGGACAGTCGCGCGACGTGCAACTCGTTGCACTTTCGGGGTCACGTGAAGTTTATGGCTTTAATCAGGCTGTTATGGGCCCGTTAGATGAAGGAGAGTAGTCATGGCAGTTACATTATCACGCCGCGCTTATGCGGATATGTTTGGTCCGACTGTTGGCGATAAAGTCCGCTTGGCTGATACAGAGCTGTTTATCGAAGTGGAGAAAGACTTTACGACTTATGGGGATGAAGTGAAATTCGGTGGCGGAAAGGTAATCCGGGACGGTATGGGCCAATCTCAAGTCACGCGTGCCAATGGCGCCGTGGATACGGTTATCACCAATGCCTTGATTGTCGATCACTGGGGTATTGTAAAAGCTGATGTCGGTCTGCGCGATGGCAAAATACATGCAATTGGAAAAGCTGGCAATCCGGATATACAGCCCGGCGTCGATATCATTATCGGGCCGTCGACTGAAGTTATCGCAGGCGAAGGTAAAATTCTAACGGCAGGTGCGCTGGATGTTCATATACACTTTATTTGCCCGCAGCAAATCGAGGACGCGCTGTATAGCGGCGTAACGACAATGATGGGCGGCGGAACTGGGCCGGCGACGGGGACGAATGCAACGACCTGCACGCCCGGGGCGTTTCATATCGCGCGAATGTTACAGGCTGCGGAAGCCTTTCCAATGAATCTTGGTTTCTTCGGCAAAGGGAATGCGAGCTTACCCGATGCGCTTACTGAGCAGGTAGTTGCGGGGGCCTGCGGCTTGAAATTGCATGAAGATTGGGGCACGACGCCGGCGGCGATAGATTGCTGCCTGAGCGTAGCTGACGAAATGGACGTGCAGGTATTAATACATACGGATACGCTGAACGAGTCCGGTTTTGTCGAAAATACGGTTTCAGCCTTTAAAGGACGCACTATTCATGCCTTTCATACCGAAGGAGCAGGAGGCGGACATGCGCCGGACATTATAAAGGTTGTGGAAGAGGAAAATGTTCTACCTTCCTCAACAAACCCGACACGTCCCTTTACCGTCAATACCATTGACGAGCATCTTGATATGTTAATGGTTTGTCATCATCTTGATGCCAATATTCCAGAAGATGTCGCCTTCGCCGAAAGCCGCATTCGCAAAGAAACCATAGCAGCCGAAGATATCTTGCATGATATGGGCGCATTTTCCATAATTGCCTCGGACAGTCAGGCGATGGGCCGGGTGGGAGAAGTCCTGATCAGGACCTGGCAGACCGCGGACAAAATGAAGAAGCAGCGCGGACGCCTTGTGGAAGAAACCGGGAAGAATGACAATTTTCGGGTCAAAAGATATATCTCCAAATACACGATAAACCCTGCAATTGCGCAAGGAATTGATGGATATGTGGGTTCAATGGAGCCGGGAAAACTTGCCGACCTTGTTCTTTGGTCTCCGGCTTTTTTTGGCGTCAAACCTGACCTTGTTCTGAAATCAGGAACCATTGTCGCCGCGCCTATGGGTGATCCAAATGCCTCCATTCCGACGCCGCAACCGGTGCATTATCGCCCGATGTTTGGCGCTTTTGGTAAAAGCCTCATTGCCAGCTCGGTCAGTTTTGTCAGCGAAGCGTCGTTGCAAGGCGATCTGAAAGGGGATTTGGGTTTGGAACGCGAGCTGTTACCTGTCAAGAACACTAGAAGTGGTATTGGTAAGTCGGCCATGCTTCACAATAGTGCTACTCCAAAAATAGATGTCGATCCGGAAACCTATGTGGTGCATGCGGATGGTGAGCTTTTGACCTGTGAACCCGCCACGGAATTACCCATGGCACAACGCTACTTTATGTATTGAACCATGATACAGGCCACGGATATTTGCGAAGCCATCGGCAAGTTTGATGGACATATTGTTGGATCGGTGACGTTGGATTTTGACCATCGCCGGCGGCGCCGACTAACGCTTTGCACAGATGAAGGAACATCTTTTCTGTTGAATTTAGTAAAAGTCCATACTTTGAGAGACGGTGATATTTTGTTGTTGCAGGATGGAGCAGGGGTGCAGGTGAGAGCGAAATGTGAGCCTGTTCTCGATATCCATTGTTCCGATTTAAAACATCTCGTCCGTATTTCCTGGCATCTTGGAAATCGTCACTTGCCAACCGAGTTGATGGGCGATCGACTGCGCATTCGTCAAGATCATGTCATTGAGCAAATGGTTAAGCAACTCGGTGCTCAAACCCGACGTCTCGATGCACCCTTCAATCCAGAGGGGGGAGCCTATGGCCATGGCGAGACGGAAGGCCATAGTCATGGATGAAAATGGTTCGAGTAACAATCAGGCACTATTTCATCTCATGTCCTGGATGTCGCCTTCCTATCCTGTCGGGGCTTATACCTATAGCCACGGGATAGAATACGCCGTTGAAGGCGGATTGGTCTCAAACCGAGAAGATATTTGTACCTGGATTACAGATATATTGAACTACGGGAGCGGTCGATCGGATTGCATACTACTCGCGGCAGCCTATCGCGCTGTTAGAAATAATGCGATTGATGAGTTACAAGATATTATCGAGCTTGGTTTGGCTTATTGTTCGACACGGGAACTGGAGCTGGAAACGACACAACAAGGCCGTGCCTTTATCCGCGTAACTTCTGATGTAGCACCATCTGAGATATTGAAAATGCTCGCTGAACATAGGTCAGGCTCTATTATTTATCCCATTACAGTTGCCGTTGTTGCCGCGGAAGAAGCAATACCGCTGGCAGAAACATTGACGGCCTATCTTCATGGTTTTATCTCAAACCTTGTTTCTGCTTCGGTTCGACTAATTCCTCTCGGACAGACTGATGGGCAGCGGGTAATAGCAGCGCTGGAGCCGACAGTTCAGGTGCTGGTTGATAACACTCTAACGACGACAGTAGATGACTTGGGGAGTGCGACCTTGATGGTCGATTGGTGCTCGTCTCAACATGAAACACAATATACAAGGTTATTCAGATCATGACAGCAGCAAATAATGGACCTTTACGCGTAGGTATCGGTGGTCCGGTAGGATCTGGCAAGACAGCCTTGACGGATGCTTTGTGCAAATATCTGAGAGACCGCTACAATCTGGCGGTCATAACGAACGATATTTATACGCGCGAAGACGCAGAGTTTCTGACCCGGTCTGGTGCTTTGTCACCGGAACGGATTGTCGGCGTTGAAACCGGCGGCTGCCCTCATACCGCCATACGTGAAGATGCGTCGATTAATTTGGCAGCCGTTGCCGATATAACGGAAAAATTTAATGGTCTCGAACTTATTCTTATTGAATCGGGTGGAGACAATTTGGCGGCTACTTTTAGCCCTGAGCTAGCGGACATTACAATCTATGTAATTGATGTCTCTGCTGGCGACAAGATCCCGCGCAAAGGCGGTCCGGGCATTACCCGCTCAGACCTACTTGTTATCAATAAAATCGATTTGGCACCTCATGTCGGGGCAGATCTGTCTGTTATGGATCGCGATTCACGTAAAATGCGGCGTGAACGACCCTTTACCTTCACCAATATTAAGGCAGGAGATGGCGTCAAAGTTGTTGCAGATTTCATTGTTGATGCGGGCGGCCTGCCACGCAGAACGCCTTAGGTTTTGGAATGAACATGTGAAGACTGATATCTAGTCCTGGCAAAACAGAGCCAGCTTGGTGCAATCGAACCCGGGCCAAGGCCGCTCTCTATGACGCTGTAACCAACTTACTCTTTCCAGGCAACGGGAAACCAATCTTCCCTCAAATACTGACCGGTCTGCATGTTATGGCCATTAAATGGGGGAGATGTTGGGCCTGGTCGTTTGGTATATCGAGCGTCATCGCCAACTAAACGGAGTGAGAACGCGCGTCGTCTTGTGTCCGTTCTGTTGCCTCTGGCCCCATGAAGTGTCTTATAGTGAAACGCCACTGCATCCCCGGGTTCCATTTCCCATTCTAGAATTCGATATTTGTTCGGCTCTACATCGGGATCCGGAACCGGGAGATATTCATCTTTAGACTGGTAAAAATCTTCGTCTGAAAGCCATCGCGTCGGTAAGACCGGTTTTTCCCACAGATGCGATCCAGCCACTAATCTCAACGAGGCCTCTTTCACCGGATCAACCGGAATCCAAAAGCTTAGCGTCTGTTCGCCGTCAATAAAGTAATACGGCGAGTCTTGATGCCAGGGTGTTGGTTTCGACGTGCCCGGCTCCTTAACCAGGACATGATCATGAAATATTTGAACCCGACTTGATTGCATAAGCTGTGCGGCGGCTGGCGCTGCTTCAGAATTTGTCACAAATTCAGAAAATTCCGGAATGCGTGCCCAGTTGCAATAATCATCAAAGAATCGTCCTTCCTCGCCAATCTGCAGGTTTTCTGAAGCGTGTGGACCAGGTTCCTTCATGTTTCGATCAATTCCGGCGATTAAAGTATCTGTCCATTCCCTGAACAGGCCGGGAATGAGTACTGCTCCATCTTTCTGGAAAGCCTTGATGTGCTGGTTCGTAATTTTTTGAGTAGCAGCAGTCATGGGTTTTTGCTCCTGTATCAGAATTCGAATAGCAATGAATTTGCTTCTATCAGGCAATAAAGTAAAGGTCACAATACACACTAGTTAATAATTATTCGCAAAAACATGCTTGACTCCTTAATTCGCAATTGATAATCATTCCTAACAAATAACTGTGCTTCTTAACTTCTTTAATCTGTGGAATGATTTACCGATGCTGGACAATGACAGCAACCGAAAAAGTGACAGCCGGATGATTACCTTTGCGGACAATACTCTGCATAGCTCCGACCTGTTTCAACAGGGGCGGGAATTGAAAATCATTCACCACAGCGAAGAATACAAATTGCGGCTCACAGGAAACGGGAAACTAATATTAACAAAATAAGCTAATAGCCCGCCACCCAGCCACCCGACCCCCATCAGTTGGTAGCCAGGCAGCAAGCAAACGCGATCACTCACAAAGAAAGTTGTTTGCTATGCGACGGATGTTGCCAAGCGCCTGTATGGGCGCTCTTCTCTCTACTACCATGATTTTTTCTGCTTATACTCAGGAGAAGAGCTCTCCTCCATCGGTATCTCTTGATACAGTTACAGTTTATGCCACGCGGAGCCCGCAATCTTCCTTTGAGGTGCCTGCAATGACGTCAAACGTCGACCCAGACGCTCCGGGGAATGCGACAGCAGGAAATGTCCGAGATTTACTGGAATTTACGCCGGGTGTTGAGGTCGAGAATGGCCCGAGACGTAATGGGCAAACCGTATCCATTCGTGGGTTTGATGACGAGGCTATCCTCACTTTGATGGACGGTCGAAGACAGAATTTTGAATCGGCGCATGATGGCAGATTTTATGTTGATCCTTCACTACTGAAGCGCGTTGAAATTGTTAAGGGATCTTCCTCATCCATCTACGGAGGAGGCGCCATTGGCGGTGTTATTGCATTTGAAACCAAAGATGCCGCTGATCTCTTAAATCCAGGAGAAGATTTTGGCGTTTATACTGCCATGGGTTATCGCACTGCAAACGAAGAATTCGCGCCAGTAGTCTCAGTTTATGGTCGGACAGGTGACCTTGACGTTATTGGTATCGCTGCTCTCCGTCACGCTGGAGATATAAAACTAGGAGATGGAAGTGAGTTGACAACTAAAGACAGACTCATCTCTGGCTCTTTCAAAATTGGCTATAGCCTTGACGACTACAATACAGTGAAGTTTCTTTATCAGGGGCTGGAGAATGACGGCAATGAACCGAATAACAGCTCAGGGGCGATCACGCCTTCCAACCCGATTGTCGACAAAAAAGTCACAGACAATCAATTTGGTTTGAAATATGCCTTTGAAGATGTGGGCAACAATTGGCTTAACCCAAAGCTCCACCTTTACTATAATGATACCAGAGTTCGGGAAGAGGATCTTACAGGAACCAATGCGGGCAGAATTCAGACCAGGCATCTCAATACGCTCGGGTTTACAATTGATAATCAAACCAAATTGACGGCAAATGATAGCCAGCTTCACACACTTTCTTATGGCTTTGAAATTTATCATGATGATCAAACCGGAACGACGACGGCGGGAGGAACTCGACCGGGCGTACCAAATGCAGATGCAACCAATTATGGATTTTATCTGCAGGACGAGGTGGAGTTAGAGACATCTGCCGGTAAATTTTTGATTATTCCCGCGGCTCGTTTTGATTCTTATCGCAGTAGCGATGACGACGGAAATTCGCAGAGTGAGAACCAAGTATCACCAAAATTGGCGGTGAGTTACTTACCCAATGATAATCTTATGTTTTTCGGCAGTATTTCAAATGCATTCCGAGCACCTAATCTAACAGAAATATATGCGTCAGGACTGCATTTCCCGGGTTCTTTTCCTTTTCCACCTGATAACTTTTTCGTGCCCAACCCCGATTTACGGCCAGAAACGGTAACTACATTTGAACTTGGCGCCGGTATTAATTTTGATGACGTTTTCTCTCAGCAGGATCAGATGCAGGTCAAGGGTTCTTGGTTTATCAGCGAAGGAGATGACTTTATTTCTCAGGAAGTCGATGTTTTCGCAGGGACAACAGAGTTTGTAAACATTTCCAATGCCCGACTTACAGGTTTCGAGGTCGATGGCGAATACCGCTTGCATCCCGTCACTGCTAAGGTAGGGCTTTCCTATGTCGAAGCTGAAAACAAGGATACCGGAGAATATCTTTCAAACAACGTTCCACTAACTTTTGTGGCTGATCTTGGTTATCAGATAGACGAAATTGACAGTATATTTGGCGTGCGTGGACGTTTTGCTGCGGCTAACGACAAAGTGGGTTCCAGCGATGTCGAGACGGCCGGCAATTCCGTTTACGACGTGTACTACCAGTGGGCACCCAATGAGCCGGAATTGGATGCTTTGACGCTAGACCTTGGAATATCAAATATTTTTGACAAAGCCTATACGACACGATTTGCTAGCCTTCTTGAAGAAGGGCGCAGCTACAACGTTAGGGTCGCCTATAAATGGTAGCAGCGGTTCATCCATACAGAAGTCATGACGGCGGGAGATGGAGTTGTTATCTCCTCCTGTCTTTGTGCGTAAATGGAATTATTATTTCCCATGTTACGCTCAATTCTGTGGAAGTACCTGTTTTCGAAGTTCCGGTTTTACAGGTTAATTTGATGACATTGGCGAAACCCATACTCGTACCGAAACCAGAACAGCCTCCCGAACAGCTAAAAACCGTAACCCCACCGGCGGCGCCGGTAATCCTCAAGCCGGTTGTTACGAAGAAGCAGGCGGTCGAAAAAATTGTGCTTGAGGTTGCGGTTCCGATGCCTCGCGAGAAGCCAAAACTGGTACTGCCGATAAAGAAACAAGTAGTAGTCGAAGCGCTCCCTGTGGAACTTGAGAAATTACCGGAAACACCAGCGGTACAAAAAGTGCAGAAAGTGGCGGAGATTGAGGAAAAACCAAAGCCCAAGACTGAAATTGACAAGCGACCTTCAAAAAATGAGGTTGCACAATCTGAGTCTAGTGGTGCGACCGGTCAGAATGAATCAACAGTTATAAGCGAAGCCAAATACCGTCACCAAACGTCTCCGGTTTACCCCAGTCGTGCCTTGGATATGGGGCATCAAGGTACGGTAACCCTGCATGCCGAAGTGTTGCCAAGCGGGAGACCAGGAGAATTGAAGGTTTTCCAGTCATCTGGACATCGGTTGTTGGATCGGGCTGCGCTGTCTGCCGTCAAAAAATGGAGATTTGAGCCGACTAATATTGATGGCAAGGCAATTGTCAGTTGGGTTCGTGTGCCCGTGAATTTTGTAATTCAATAATTTTAAAGGAAATATAATGAACGAAGTTACAGCGCGTAGAGTATCTCTCTCAATAGAGGAAATCATCGCTCGATATGCTCGCCTGAAAGAAAAAAATCCTCAGATCCGGGCGCGTAACGCGGCAGCTGAACTTGGTATCTCTGAAGGAGAGCTTTTGGCATCGAAAGTTGGAACAAACGCAATCCGGCTAGCTGATGATCCAGAAGCAATATTGAAAGATATAGTGGCTTTGCGTGAGGTCATGGCGCTGACACGAAATGAATCCTGTGTGCATGAACGCCACGGGGTCTATGAAAAACCCAGTTTCTTTCAACATGGACCAATGAAAACAGGATTGTTTGTCAATCCAGACATAGACCTCCGCCTTTTCATGTCCCATTGGGTTTTTAGTTTTGCCGTATCTGAGCCAACGAAAACAGGCAATCGGAAAAGCATCCAGTTTTTCGATAAATCAGGGCAAGCGATTCACAAAGTCTACTTGACCAAAAAATCCAGCGAGGCTGCCTATGATGATCTGGTTGCAAAGCATCGGCATGTTATGCAGGCAACGACAATTGAAATTGAAGATTATGCGTCAGGTGAAGTTGAAATACCGGATTCCCAGATTGACTGGACAGGCTTTCGTGCCGCCTGGGAAGGGTTGCAAGACACACATGACTTCTTTCCATTACTCAGAAAATATAAAATATCTCGGGAGCAGGCCTTTCGGAATGTCGGGATCCATCTGGCGTTAGAAGTGGAAAACGGCGCAGCAAGAAAAGTGCTTGAACTATCGAGAGATACCAATTGTGAAATTATGGTTTTCGTCGGTAACCGCGGGTGCATACAAATTCACACCGGGCAAGTAAAGAAACTGGTAGAGCACGGACACTGGTACAATGTGCTGGATCCAAATTTCAATTTGCATTTGAGCGAGGCTGATATAGCTCACAGCTGGGTGACACGCAAACCGACGGAAGATGGCATCGTCACAGCCGTTGAAATATTTGACACGCGCGGAGATGCAATCGTCACATTTTTTGGCAAACGGAAGCCTGGTCAACCTGAATTAAAATTGTGGCGTGAAATTGTCGAGAGGCTTTCGCCAAGGGAGGTCGCAGATGTCGCTTGACGGGATCGAGCTTGCGGCCATACCGGACTGGTTCTCCCAACTTGGGCTTATGGGCTGGCCTCTAGCCGCTTGTTCACTGATAGCGGTTGCCATTGGTATTGAGCGGATCGTTTTTGTTTTAATGTCAGTGTTTAAGTCAAGTTCTGAACTTCGTCACCTGATGAACGTTCTCCAGGAAAACAGTCGTCAGCCAAAAGCCGTTCGGGACGAACTCGTTGGTGTCATGTTGAATGAATTACACGGGCCTTATTTTTCGGGTTTGAAGCTGCTGAGGATGATCGGAACTATAAGTCCGATATTGGGATTGCTTGGAACAATTCTCGGCATTATCGCTGCATTTCAGGTTATCGCCGTGCAGACGGGACCGGTCTCCCCGGCTCTGATCGCGGATGGGCTGTGGGAAGCTATGTTAACAACTGCAGTTGGGCTGTTAATCGCACTTCCTGCACTCATTATGGGGCATGCTTTGACGAGCTTTAGCGAGAGGCGATTGGGGGGGTATTGTTTGGAGCTAAATAAACTTTCCTTGTCTTTTGAGTTGGGGGAAAGTGACCAGGCACCAGAAATAATAAGATTCAAGGCGGGGGCAAGCCTGCCGTGATCAAGCTAAATACTGAAGATCCTCATGGCGGGACTTTGCGGGACTTGGCGCCGGACTTAACACCGATGCTAGATATCCTTTTCATTCTGCTCGTATTTTTTCTTCTTACAGCTGGCGCTGTGTTTCAGTCGTTGGATTTGAAATTGCCGTCGACTGTTGAAGAGGAAGTAAGTCTTGTGAACGCGCCGAAGCATATCATGCTTGAAATTCGTGAAAGTTCTTACGCACTGGATGGAAAAGAAATTTCAGATTTTATCGACTTGAAAAATGCTCTCAAAGAAACAATCAGTGCAGCGCCAGATCATGAAGTGATTGTAGCTGGAGATAGACGAATAGCGATAGAAGATCTCCTCAGAGTGCTCACATACCTTCAATCTCAAGGGATTGAAGCCGCAAATATTCTTATGCAGAAGGAACCACAGGAATGATTAAAATCCTGATTAGCTTTATTTTCGTCATCACCTCAACCCTTGCAATGGCAGAAACTTCCAAGCGTGTTGTTTCAGTTGGAGGTGCGTTGACGGAAATTGTCTATAAACTTGATGCCGGCGACCTGCTGGTAGGTAGCGATACCACAAGCTATTTTCCCGCAGAGGCCGCCAATCTTCCAAAAGTAGGGTATCAGCGTACATTGTCGGCCGAGGGAATTTTATCCCTTACACCAGATTTAGTCATCGTAACGGAAGAAGCTGGGCCATCTGCCGTTTTTGCGCAACTAAAAACGGCCGGTGTTGAATTGTTGCAGCTCAAGGCCGGGCGCTCGTTATCAGACATTCAGGAAAATATTCAAATAATTGGTGTCGCCCTTGGAAAATCAGATAAATCCCGAGAATTGGCAGCAGAACTGGAGGCAGCAACAGCGGAGCTGAAAAAGGCCGCCCTAAATCAGGGCACAAAAAAACGGATTATGTTTATTCTTCAGCATAGCGGAGGAGCCCCAATGGTAGCAGGTATGGATACTGCGGCTAGCAGCGTTATCGAGCTCTCCGGTGCCGAGAATGCTGTTGGCGAGTATTCGGGCTATAAACCGCTGTCTCCAGAGGCAGCAATAGTCATTGCACCCGATATCATCTTGGTTACAACGCAAGGACTTGAGCAGGTTGGCGGGAAAGACTCTCTTCTAAAGATACCGGGTATCAATCTGACTCCGGCTGCCAAGCAGGGCAAGGTCATTGCGATGGACGCCCTCTTGCTGCTTGGTTTTGGCCCACGGACTGCAGATGCGGCGATTGAACTTAACCAGCGGACTAAAGATTTATGAGCCTGATGTCAAAGCAGGTGACGGTACGGTTACCCTTTCTACGGTTCAAGTTTCCGTCAGCAATCCTTTTAGGGATGTTGCTCTTGTCCGCGATAATTCTGGCGACCTCTATTGGTGCGGTGTCCATTCCTGTTTCTGATCTTGTAACGTCCCGTCTCACTGAGCAGCAGCAAGCGGTGTTGTTCTCGATCCGCCTTCCTAGAGTGCTACTTGCTATCGTCGTCGGCGTTGCCCTGGCGGTTTCCGGCGCAGCTTTACAAGGCTTATTCCGAAATCCACTAGCGGATCCCGGCCTTATCGGAATTTCAACAAGCGCTGCATTAGCGGTTGCAATTGTAATTGTGTTTGCCGGCCCTCTGACGGGACTTCTTGGACTTTACAGCTTAAGTATCGCTGCTTTTCTGGGAGCGATAATCTCTTGTTTCGTAATATTCCGTTTTGCCAGGCTTTCGGGAAAGTTCTCTGTTACCTACATGCTGCTTACCGGTATCGCCCTTAACGCAATATGCGCAGCGGGAGTAGGAATTCTGACTTTTTTGAGCAACGATGAGCAACTAAGAACGCTGACGTTTTGGACAATGGGGAGCCTCGGTGGCGCGCTTTGGCCTTCCGTAATAGTCGCCGCGACCATCGTCGTCCCGGCAAGCATCCTCCTTATCCGAAGTGCAAGAGAGTTAAATCTCTTGCTCCTTGGAGAGAATGAAGCGCGATACCTTGGTGTTGATGAAGAAAAGTTGAAGCGGATGGTCATTATCGCAACAGCGTTGACGGTTGGGGCAGCAATATCCGTGAGCGGTATCATCGGATTTGTCGGGCTGGTTGTGCCACATTTAGTAAGGTTACTCCTGGGCCCCGATCACCGTTTATTAATACCTGCTTCCGGAATTTTAGGCGCGTCGTTACTCCTTGTTGCCGATACTATTGCTCGTACAATTGTTGCACCAGCTGAAATGCCGGTTGGTATTTTAACGAGCCTAATTGGCGGTCCCTTTTTCCTCTGGCTTCTTGTCAAACAGTATTCAGGAAGGTTTGGAATATGATCTCGGTAAAGAATATTAGTTATCGTATTGCGCAACAGAGGATACTTGATGATATCAACGCTTTGTTCGACGCAGGAAAAATTAGTGCCATACTAGGGCCGAATGGAGCTGGAAAGTCCACTTTGCTTCAATGTCTGACCGGCGCTTTAAAGCCCGACTACGGGTGTGTCACACTTGATGGCCGAAATTTAGAGGCTTATTCCTTAGTCGACCTTTCCAAGAAACGTGCCGTTTTATCTCAGAGTATAACTGTGAGCTTTCCTTTCACGGCGCTGGAAATTGTCCTTATGGGAAGAAGCCCGTTCACTTTGAATAACAATAGCTCTGTCGATAATGAAATCGCTCATGAAACATTAGATCTAATGGATGCCTGGCACCTTAAGGACCGCTCTTTTCCAACATTATCCGGGGGTGAACAACAGAGGGTACAGTTTGCAAGAGTACTTTCGCAGATCTGGGATCAAAAAAACGCCTATCTTTTCCTCGACGAACCTACTTCGGCACTGGATTTGAAACATCAGTATAAAGTTATGGAAATTATCCAAAATCAATGTGTGGAAAAATTTCTAACTGTCATCATCGTCATGCATGATCTCAACATTGCATATCAAAACACGGATACCAGCTACTTTATCAAAAATGGCCAAGTTCAAGTGTTTGGCGCCAGTAAAGATGTTATCTGCTCGGACATTCTTTCGGATATTTACGATCTACCACTGTCTTACGCCGCCCAACATGTAAATTACGGGCGTAATTCAAGCCACGTATGAAGGAACTTTTTTAAATTTACGTCAGCAGGCTTTGAGGTCGTAATTGAAACGATCTTTTTTGATTTCCGCGGCAGCCTCCCCACTGATAAAGGTGGTGACTTCAAATACAGCAGTTCAAACTGATCGATCATCGATGAGTGGGTTGGGTTTTGCTAAAACTATAAGCGCGGGAAGGTCGGCAAGATAAATTGTCGCGCCATCTACTCTGACACCATAGGGTTTCAATGTTTTAAATGCCCGCGAAAGATTTTCAGGTGTCATACCTAGGACGGACGCAAAGGTTCGCTTGTCGTGGGGAAGTTGTAAAACACCATTTTCGCCTTGTTCAAAATGATACCGAATGAGCCGATTTGCAAGACGTTCAACGGTTGTTCTTAATTTTAGATCTTTGTGGGCCTTGATTACGGAGCGATAACAATTCGCCAACTCATCAATGATAGCCCTTGCGAATTCCGGCTCCTCTTCAAAAGCCAACCGGATATTTTCCGAGGGGATCATCAGAATTCGAGAATGTTGGTTAGTCCGTGCGGACATCAAATAGGCTGCATCTTTCAAAACAGCCGCCAAAATAAAGGTGCCAACCGGTTGTACCATTGCCATCGTTGTTTCGCGGCCATTGGACTGTGCGAGTAATTCAACGCATCCGTCCAAAACAACATGAAGGAAGTCAGCTGGATCGCCTTCGTGGATAAGATCAACTTGCGGCGGAAATGTCTGTAAATAGGCAGCGTTCAGTAGCAATTCGAACCTGGAGTCTCCCATAGATTCAAACAGGTGAATTGATTTGACTTCAGGTAAGTCAGAGGAACGCATTACATTACTCACTTGATAAATATCAAGAACAATTTTGACTAACTTATCCTGAACTACGAAAAACGGCAAGAGATGAGCTTGATATTGTCCTGGATTCCTCTTGCAGTAACTCGATTGGGTCTTGTTTGGTTGGGAAACGAAGATTTCGTTGATTAGGATCAAGCAAGGTTGGTCGATTTTGCGCGTATTATTTCCTGAAACTAGAGTTCTGTTCGTAGTGGGTTTGAGAAGCGGAGAATATGATGAGCCAGTCAATAACAAGTTCCAGCGACCAAAATAGGGCGCTGACAGCCAGTACCCTTACATTTACTGTTTGCTTCGCCGTTTGGACAATATTCTCGATTATTGGCATCAAAATCAAAGCAGATTTGGGTCTTTCAGATACGCAATTTGGTATCTTGGTAGCAACACCCATTTTGACTGGTTCTGTTAGCCGGATTTTCTTGGGAATCTGGGCGGATCAATATGGTGGCCGGATCGTCTATACCTTGCAAATGCTCCTAACGGCTTTCACGGTATTTCTTTTGACCTTGGTCAGTTCCTACGAAATGTTTTTGGTTGCCGCTTTGGGCGTCGGGCTGGCAGGGGGTAGCTTTGCCGTGGGTGTTGCCTATGTGGCAAAATGGTACCCTAAAGAACGCCAAGGGACAGCGCTCGGTATTTTTGGTATGGGTAATGTCGGGGCAGCTGTAACAAACTTTGGCGCGCCGTTTTTGCTGCTCGCTTTTGGCGGAGAATGGCAGGGTGTCGCTCAAACATACGCCATCATTTTATTAGTCGCAGCGGTCCTGTTTTTTATCTTCACCAAGGAAGATCCGGATGTTGCCGCCCGTAAACAAGCGGGTGTGAAGCACGCATCCTTCCTTGAACAGTTGGAACCGCTCAAAAATCAGCAGGTATGGCGTTTCTCGCTTTACTATTTTTTCGTTTTTGGAGCCTATGTCGCGCTCGCTTTGTGGCTTCCTCGATATTATGTGGGAGCTTACGGACTTGAATTACAAACAGCTGGCATGCTAGCGGCGGCTTATGCGTTGCCAGGTTCTGTTTTCCGAGCTCTAGGCGGCTGGATGTCCGATAAATGGGGCGCAAGAACGGTCATGTACTGGACTTTTATCGCCAGCGTTATCTGTACTTTCTTCCTGTCATATCCCGCGACCGATTATACAATCGCCGGCATTGAAGGTCCGATTATCTTCAATATTACGATACCTTTGTGGCTCTTTGTATCCTTGACCATTGTTCTGGGTTTCTTCATGTCGCTCGGGAAAGCCGCGGTTTATAAGCATATACCCACTTACTATCCAAATCATGTGGGGTCCGTCGGTGGAATCGTTGGACTTATTGGAGGGTTAGGGGGTTTTTGCCTGCCCATCGCGTTCGGTTTTATGAACGATGTCATCGGTGTTTGGACTAGTTGTTTCATGTTGCTGACGGTCATTATTGCTGTCGCACTGACCTGGATGCATTTCACCATTATCAATCTGGAAAAGAAACGGACACCTGGCCTTCGGGGTCCCCGCAACTTGCCTGAGCTTGAAAGCTTGCATGATTAACCGCAACGATCCGCCCCAGGGCACGATGCGTAACCGAGAAGTAATAAGGAGACGAGTATGTCTGATATAAAAGGTCATGATTTACGGGGGTGGAACCCGGACGATGATGCGCAATGGGCTGAAAAAGGAGAATCTATCGCGACCCGCAATCTCTGGATATCTATTCCGGCATTGCTGTGCGGATTTGCCGTCTGGCTCTATTGGGGCATCATCACCGTTCAGATGATGAATTTAGGGTTCCCGTTTGCACAAAGTGAATTATTCACTTTGACGGCGATTGCGGGCCTTTCTGGTGCTACCCTGCGGATCCCAAGTTCGTTTTTTATACGGCTCGCGGGCGGGCGCTATACGATTTTCTTTACCACAACCTTGTTGATTGTTCCGGCTGCTGGAACAGGGATCTTACTGCAAGACCCGAATTCCTCGCTTTGGCAATTTCAGATTCTCGCGCTCTTAAGCGGCTTGGGCGGTGGAAATTTCGCTTCCTCCATGTCCAATATCAGCTTTTTTTACCCAAAGAAAATACAAGGCTATGCACTCGGCATGAATGCCGGTCTCGGTAATTTCGGTGTTACGACCATGCAGATTCTCGTACCGCTGGTCATGACATTTGGTTTGTTTGGGGGTGAAGCAAGAGAATTGCAAAATACGTCCGGTACGTTGATCGGCAAAATCCCGGCCGGGACGGAAACCTATATTCAGAATGCGGGTTATGTGTGGTTGTTGTTCCTTATTCCACTGGCAATAGCTACCTGGATTGGCATGAATAATATCCGTGATGAGCATGTTTCCCCGGATGCTAATTCAGCGCTGGGCGGATTTGGGAAAATTATCGGCATGTTACTTATAGGTCTTGCCACCTCCGTTTTTGGGCTCTGGTTAATGCTGCCGACAGATGTCGGGGGATCCGGATTCATGCTGTCCAAATGGCTGGTTCTGCCCATCGTCATTATTCTTACATTAGCCTTGCTGAAACTTATTCCCGGCAAGACACAGACGAACCTAAAACGTCAGTTCAAGATTTTTGGCAACAAGCATACTTGGGCCATGACAATCATTTACACGATGACGTTTGGTAGTTTTATTGGCTTCTCAGCGGCGTTAGCCTTAGCGATCAAGGTTGTATTTGGCTTTCAACATGGCATGGTCGACGGTGCGATGACCCATGATGTGCTCAACCCCAATGGGCCAAGTGCTTTGATGTATGCTTGGATGGGGCCGTTTATCGGCGCGCTTATTCGCCCCATTGGTGGCAAACTCGCTGACAAGATGGGTGGCGCGATGGTGACGCAAATCATCAGTGTCATCATGGTGTGTTCCGCCTTGGGCGTCGCGTACTTTATGAAGCAAGCCTATGCGTCAATGACTCCTGAAGAATATTTCTTCCCGTTTTTGATCCTGTTTATCGTTCTTTTTGCAGCGACCGGAATTGGCAATGGATCAACCTTCAGAACCATCGCCATGGTATTTGACAAGGAGCAAGCGGGTCCCGTTCTTGGTTGGACCTCCGCTATCGCGGCCTATGGCGCTTTCATCATCCCGAAAGTCTTTGGTGAGCAAATTAAGGCAACGACACCAGAATATGCGCTGTATGGCTTCGCTGTATTCTATGGTGTCTGCATCCTCATTAACTGGTGGTTTTACTTACGTAAAAACGCCTATGTGAAAAATCCATAATCCACCCTTAAGGGAGTATCTTCATGAGCAACCTGTTAGATAGGCTCAGCTATTTTACCGCTAGCCCTGAAAAATTCGCAGATGGACATGGCATCACAACAGAAGAGAGCCGGGACTGGGAAAAAGCTTATCGTGGGCGATGGGCGCATGACAAGATTGTCCGCTCGACCCATGGTGTGAATTGCACCGGGTCCTGTTCCTGGAAAATCTATGTTAAAAATGGCCTTGTCACCTGGGAAACTCAACAAACAGATTACCCGAGGACACGACCTGATTTACCCAACCACGAGCCCCGCGGTTGCGCTCGTGGTGCAAGTTACAGCTGGTATCTTTACAGTGCCGCACGTCTCAAGTATCCACTGATCCGCAGCCGTCTGATCAAACTTTGGCGCGATGCTAAAAAGCAGCATCCTGATCCAGTTGATGCATGGGCAAGTATCGCCTTGAGCGATGAGAAAATGAGCCAGTACAAAAAGGTGAGGGGGCTGGGAGGATTTATCAGGGCAGATTGGTCTGAAGTCAACGAAATCATTGCCGCATCAAATATCTTTACTGCGAAAGAATATGGGCCGGATCGGGTTATCGGGTTCTCACCCATTCCGGCAATGTCCATGGTATCCTACGCTGCAGGCAGCCGTTATTTGTCGCTGATCGGTGGTGTCTGCATGAGTTTTTACGATTGGTATTGTGATCTGCCGCCTAGCTCTCCGCAAACATGGGGCGAGCAGACTGACGTGCCGGAAAGTGCTGACTGGTATAACTCGGGCTATATCATTGCCTGGGGGTCAAATGTGCCACAAACACGGACGCCCGATGCCCATTTCTTTTCGGAAGTTCGCTACAAGGGAACAAAAACTGTTTCCGTCACACCGGATTATTCTGAAGTCGCTAAACTGACAGACCTATGGCTAAATCCGCGGCAAGGGACGGATAGCGCCATGGCCATGGCTATGGGCCATGTAATACTAAAGGAATTTCACCTCTCCGGTAAATCCACTTATTTCAGAGATTATTGCCAGCAATATACGGATATGCCTTTTCTGGTGCAGCTGGACAAAAAGGATGGACGCTTTATCGCGGGCAGAACCTTGCGGGCAACCGACTTTAGTGGCGATGCTGGCGAAACGGACAATGCTGATTGGAAGCCGGTTGTTTTTGATGGAATTTCAAATGGCGTCAAAATTCCAAACGGAACCGTCGGGTCGCGCTGGGATAAAAGCGCCAAATGGAATCTTGAAATGAAATGTGCTGTGGACGGCACTGATATTTCGCCCGAAATGTCGTTTATCGACAGCAAAGACGAAGTTGTGACAGTCGGCTTTCCGTACTTCGGAAATCTGGAAAACGAACAAGCTATTTTTAGTAACTCCGATCATGACGGTATTCTGGATCGGCAGGTGCCGGTTAAAACGCTGAAGACCAAAGACGGCGATGTCCTTGTGGCAACCGTATTCGATCTGATGATCGCCAACTACGGTATTGACCGTGGCCTTGGCGGCGAAAACGTAGCGAAATCTTTCGACCAGGACATCCCCTATACACCGGCTTGGCAGGAGAGGTTTACCGGAGTTTCGGCCGACAAGGTCATCAAGGTCGCTCGCGAATTCGCCGATAATGCCGATAAAACCCGCGGCCGCTCCATGGTTATTTTAGGGGCGGGAGTTAATCACTGGTACCACATGGATATGATCTATCGCGGTATTATGAACATGCTGATCATGTGCGGTTGTATTGGCCAGTCCGGAGGCGGATGGGCGCATTATGTGGGACAGGAAAAACTGCGGCCTCAAACAGGGTGGCAGCCGCTGGCCTTCGGTCTCGATTGGAGCCGGCCGCCACGCCACATGAATTCTACAAGTTTTTTCTATAGTCACTCAGATCAGTGGCGGTATGAAAAACTGCAGCTGGACGAAATTTTGTCGCCAACAGCAGACAAGGAAAAATGGGATAACCTCTCCTTGCTTGATTGCAATGTTCGTTCTGAACGAATGGGTTGGCTGCCTTCCGCACCTCAACTGAGTCAGAACCCGTTGGAGCTGGCGCGAGAGGCCGACGCAGCTGGTATCGACGGGGCAACGCATGTTGTCAACAAATTGAAATCCGGAGATCTTCAATTTTCCTGCGAAGATCCCGACAACCCCAAAAATTTCCCGCGAAATCTATTTATCTGGCGGTCAAATCTGCTGGGATCTTCTGGTAAGGGCCACGAATATATGCTCAAGCATCTGCTGGGAACCAGCAACGGAGTCTTGGGTAAGGATCTCGGCGACAGCAGTGCACAAAAACCAAGTGAGGTTGTGTGGCATGACGAGGCACCGGAAGGAAAACTGGACCTTGTAGTTACGTTGGATTTCAGGATGTCGACCACCTGTATCTATTCGGATATCGTTCTTCCCAGTGCCACCTGGTACGAGAAAAACGATCTGAATACTTCTGATATGCATCCCTTCATTCACCCTTTAAGTGAAGCGGTGGACCCTGCGTGGGAAAGTCGCAGCGACTGGGAAATCTATAAGGGACTGGCGAAAGCCTACTCGGATCTTTGTCCTGGTCACCTCGGCATAGAGAAAGATATCGTTTCCCTGCCAATTCTGCACGATACTCCTGGCGAAATGGCGCAGCCTCTAGAGGTCAAGGACTGGAAAACGGGCGAGATTGATCCGATCCCCGGAAAGACCATGCCAAATCTGATCACTGTGGAAAGGGATTATCCAAATACCTATCAGCGATTTACCTCTATTGGGCCGTTGCTCGAGAAGCTTGGAAATGGCGGGAAGGGAATTACCTGGAATACAGACGATGAGGTAGCTTTCCTGGGCCTTCTTAATGGCACTTATGCCGACGGCGCAAATGAAGGCCGTCCGAAACTGCAAACAGATATTGATGCGGCAGAGATGATCTTGTCGCTCGCACCGGAGACAAACGGCAGCATAGCCGTTAAATCCTGGCAAGCGCTTGAACAAGCAACTGGACGGGAACATGCCCATCTCGCGAGACCGAAAGAAGATGAAAAACTTCGCTTCCGGGATTTGCAAGCACAACCTCGCAAGATCATTTCATCGCCTACCTGGTCCGGTTTGGAGGACGAACATGTCAGTTATAATGCCTGCTACACCAACGTACATGAGCTCATTCCATGGCGAACTTTGACGGGAAGACAGCAATTCTATCAGGATCATGAATGGATGCGCGACTTCGGTGAAGGGTTTTGTGTTTATAAGGGACCGGTCAATACCAAGACTTTGGCACCCGTCGCAGACAGAAATTCCGGCAGTAATGAAGTCGCACTTAATTGGATTACGCCTCATCAAAAATGGGGAATACATTCAACATATTCTGACAATTTATTAATGTTAACTCTCAATAGAGGTGGGCCGGTTGTCTGGATCAGTGAAAAAGACGCCAGAAAGATCGATGTAGAGGATAATGATTGGCTCGAGCTTTATAATGTAAACGGTGCCATCGTCGCCCGTGCCGTGGTTTCGCAGCGAGTGCCGGAGGGGATGACGATGATGTACCACGCCCAGGAGAAAACCATTAATACACCAAAATCTCCAACCACGGGAGTTCGAGGTGGTATTCATAATTCAGTAACCCGAACCGTCGTTAAGCCCACACATATGATCGGTGGATACGCGCAACTTTCATATGGGTTTAACTATTATGGCACGGTTGGGTCCAACCGGGATGAGTTCGTTATGGTTCGTAAAATAGAAAATGTAGATTTCGGAGACGTAAACCATGTCACCGAAGCTGCCGAATAGGAGAGTAACATGAAAGTACGAGCTCAAATCGGCATGGTCCTTAATCTGGATAAATGCATCGGATGTCATACCTGTTCGGTAACCTGCAAGAACGTCTGGACCAGCCGGGCAGGCGTTGAATATGCTTGGTTCAACAATGTTGAAACCAAGCCCGGTGTTGGATATCCGCGTAATTGGGAAGATCAAAAACAGTGGAATGGCGGTTGGTCACGTAATTCCAATGGAAAAATAAAACCAAAAATGGGCGGCAAATTCCGATTGTTGTCGAAAATTTTCGCCAATCCGGATTTGCCGGAAATTGACGATTATTACGAACCCTTTACCTTTGACTACGCCCATCTTCAACAATCGGGTGAGAGCAAGGATATTCCAACAGCGCGGGCGCATTCCGTGTTGACGGGCGAGAAAATGGAGAAGCCGGAATGGGGCCCGAACTGGGAGGAAATTCTCGGCGGAGAGTTCGCAAAGCGCAGTCAGGACTATAATTTCCAGGGCATTGAAAAGGAGATGTATGGGGAGTTCGAGAACACCTTCATGATGTATCTTCCAAGGCTCTGTGAACATTGCCTAAACCCAGCTTGTGTGGCGTCCTGCCCCTCTGGTGCCATATATAAGCGCGAAGAAGATGGAATTGTGCTCATCGATCAGGACAAATGCCGCGGATGGCGAATGTGTGTATCTGGCTGTCCGTACAAAAAAATATATTTCAACTGGCAATCCGGAAAATCTGAAAAATGCACGTTTTGCTATCCGCGGATTGAAGCCGGTGAGCCAACGGTCTGCAGTGAGACATGCGTCGGTCGTATTCGTTACCTCGGCGTGATGTTGTACGACGCTGATCGGATTGAAGAAGCGGCAAGTGTTCCGGATGAACAGGATCTATACGAAGCTCAAACCGATGTATTCCTTGATCCATCCGATCCGGAAGTTATTGCAGCGGCAAAAAGGGATGGTGTTCCAGATAGCTGGATTAAATCAGCGCAAAAATCGCCGGTCTACAAAATGGCGATGGAATGGAAAGTCGCGTTTCCTCTCCATCCTGAATACCGAACCTTGCCAATGGTTTGGTACATTCCGCCGCTTTCCCCAATCCAGAGCCGTTGGGATAATGGTCAACTGGAAGATGATGGCGTTATCCCGGACGTCAGCAAATTGCGCATTCCGGTTAAATATCTCGCCAATCTTTTAACAGCCGGGAAGGAACAGCCGGTCACTCATGCTTTGGAACGGATGCTAGCCATGCGCGCTTATATGCGTTCCAAACATGTGGACGGCAATGCGAACAATGCAATTCTTGAGCATGTTGGGCTCGATAAAGCAATGGTAGAGGATATGTATCAGATTATGGCCATTGCCAACTATGAGGACCGGTATGTCATCCCGACAAATCACCGGGAATATGCCGGGAAGACGCCCTTCGATAACGAGATAGCTTTTGAAACAAGATCGGAATGTGGATTCAGCTTCGGTGATGGTTGTTCTGGAGGCTCTCAGAAAAAGAACCTGTTTGGTACGCCAACTCATAAAAACACCTTGAATGGCCAGATCAGGAGAGAAAAATGAAAACTTTCAAAATACTCGGATTGCTGCTCACTTATCCGACGAAAGAGTTGCAGGAAAACATGAACGACCTGACTTCCGTTCTGACCACCGAAAGTTTACTTCCACGTAAATTCGAAAGAATCCTAACCGAATTTATGAAAGAGCTGGCGGATCGCAACCTTCTGGAGGCGCAAGAAGACTATGTGTCTCTATTCGACAGGGGGAGAGGGCATTCGCTCTATTTATTTGAGCACATACACGGCGAGTCGCGGGATCGTGGGCAGGCCATGGTTGACCTGATTGATCATTACAAAGAAAAAGGTTTAATTTTAACAGCCCGAGAACTTCCAGATTATCTCCCTTTGTTTCTGGAGTATTTATCCCTTTGTAAGCCCGCTGAAGCACAGGAAAATCTTGGCGATGTCGTTCATATAATAGCGGCCATATCCGCCAAATTAAAGAAACGAAATTCGGGGTACCATATCGTTTTTAAGGCGCTTGCCCGATTAACCGATGCGCGGATCGACCAGGAATTCGTTCGAAACGCACTGATCGAAGAAGAGGCGCGCGACGACAGCCTGGAAGCTCTCGATAAGGAATGGGAGGAAACTCCCGCCTTTGATGGCGTCGGAGATGCCGCCGCTTGCGATAGTTGTCCGTCCGCCGGTTCTTACAATTTTGGAACGGCCAATGCTTCAACCGAACAGGTCAGTTAGGAGAGTGTGATGAATGCCTATTTAAACGAATTCCTTTTCGGAATTTATCCGTACATTGCTGTTCTTGTAATGGTCCTCGGCAGTATATTTCGATATGATCAAAACCCCTATAGCTGGAAAGCGGATAGCTCTCAGCTTTTAAGAGGTCGTGGAATGCGATGGGGGAGCAATTTATTTCATGTTGGAATAATCCTTCTTTTCTTTGGCCATCTGGTTGGATTGTTGACGCCGGAAAGCGTTTACCATCTGGTAATGACAGCGGCAGCCAAACAAAAAATGGCAATGATTGCCGGGGGCATTTTTGGAACCATGTGTTTCGTTGGCCTCACAATCCTTTTATATCGGAGACTTACTGACCCACGCATTCGAGCTACTAGCAAATTTGCCGATATTCTGATCCTAGTCGTACTTTATCTTCAATTGATCCTCGGGCTTGGTACCATTCCTGCCTCGGCTCAACATCCGGACGGCAGCAGTATGATCGCGCTGGCAAATTGGGCGCAGCATATCGTGACCTTCCAAGGTGGGGCCGCAGATTTCGTCATGGAAGAGGCTTTGATCTTCAAAGCACATATTTTTCTGGGGCTAACAATCTTTCTGATTTTTCCGTTCACCCGATTAGTCCATGTTTTCAGTGCGCCAGTGAAATATATCTTGCGCCCTGGATATCAGATTGTCCGAAAGAGAAGGTAAGCTAAGCATGCCAATATTTGTGAATGAAATCGAGATTGAGGATCACACCGTCTTTTCCGAAATGCAATATCATTCCGGCGAGACCATGGAACAAGCTCGTGATGCAGCGGCGCAAGCGCTTGTCGTGCGGGAACTTTTGCATCAGGAAGCCACTAAACAGGGCATAAGCAGATCTGGAGATGCAGAGGAGGCGTTGGACGCCGCACTCATGGAATTGATCGAAAATGAAGTTGCCGTGCCGTCCGCGACCGCTGACTTTTGCAAAACTTATTATGAGCAGAATAAGGAACGCTTTCGGACGTCAGATGCCAGCAATGCGTTTTTACCTTTTGAATTGGTAGAGGATAAAATTCGCGATTATCTCCACACCAGAAGCATTCGAGAGGGGATACGATCTTATGTGCTGAACCTGGCAGGTAATGCGCGCATCTCGGGCTTTGATCTTGCTGGATCGCTGTAAAGAGGAGGCGTATCCAATGGATAGTTATCAAGAACTGGTGGAAGGATATAAGGCATTCCGCCAAAAATATCTTCAGCAGGATTTTGATGACTATCGCGCCTGGGCTGCAACGGCACAAAGCCCAGAAGTCATGATTATCGGCTGCAGTGATAGCCGGGTTAATCCAGCAATTCTGACTCATGCGGGGCTGGGTGAGATATTTACAGCGAATAATGTCGCGAACATTGTGCCGCCTTATGAAGCAGGGCAACATTCTCATCTCTCCATTGGGGCTGCTGTGCAATTTGCCGTCACTCAACTGGAAGTCAGGCATATTATTGTTATGGGCCATAGTAGCTGCGGAGGCGTTAAAGCACTCATGTCGCAGACAAAAGATGACATTGAGCACCGACCGGAAGACGACTATATCCTAGGATGGGTCAATGTCATTGGTGTTGCTCGTGATGCTGTAAAACAAAGTATGGGAGATCGGGATTTTATCGAACAATGTCAAGTTTGTGAAATGGAGGGCGCGCTGGTATCACTCGGCAATCTTACTCAATACCCGTATGTTCGCTCCGCAATGGAAAAAGGTAAGCTAGATCTCCATGCCTGGTATTTTCATATCGAAACGGGAGAACTGCTTTGTTACAATCACGAAGAAGCACAATATAAACGGATTATACGTCCGCGTCAGGACCGTTGAAGGTTGGTGCTCTTCAAGCAACAAGAAATTGCTATCCTATATTTATGAAAAGCGCGCAGGGCTGAGGGCGGCAACAATAGCCTCGCTTAAAGCAGGCGTTTTTCCCAGACAAAGGTTAGCGGAAAGAACAGAGAGGGCAGGGGCCGTCTGCATCCCATATCCACCTTGTCCGGCAAGCCAGAAAAAACCGTCAGCTTGCGTATCGAAACCAACCACAGGCGTCCGATCGGAAACGAAACTGCGTAATCCTGCCCAGCTTTTTTCAACTCGTGTCACCGGTATTGTGACGGCTTTTTGAAATCGGTCTAATCCTTCTGCTATCACCAGATCTTCCGGCCAGGCGTCATGGGGTTCTACGGGATCTTCATCGGCAGGGGATACAAATAACTTTCCCGCTTCCGGTTTTGCATACCACTGTTCGGATGCGCTTACGAATAAGGGCCAGTGATTGATATCATAATCAGCTGGTGATGGTAGCAAAATAGCGCTGCGACGCATTGGAACAAGGCCGACTTTTCGAAGTCCAGCCATCTCGGCAATTACATCTGCCCAGGCGCCCGCCGCATTTACGATAACAGGAGCCTGATAGGTATCTGATGGAGTTTCAACGTTCCAGCTTCCATTAGAATGGGAAATGCGTTTGGCCGGAGAATTTTTACTTATACTCCCACCTCGTTTGCGTAAAAGCCGGGCATATCCCTGAAGCATTCGATCGACGTCGATATCTTGGGCATCTCGCTCTATTGCCGCCGCCGTAATACCATCACGGCGCAAAATGGGGATAAGACCAACCGCGTCATCCGGGCTGATACGCTCCATACCTACAGCACCGTCGAGATAGCTTTCAAAGGCCGCTAGCTCAGTTTCATTCGCGATCAATAACTCGCCCCGTGGCGACAACAGGGAATTCTCGGCAATACCGTCGGGCTCTTTCAAGGTCGGTTCAGCCGCTGCATTCAACGCTCGCAACGTCGCATTGCCATAATTTAACAGGAATATTGCCGCTGACCTTCCGGAGGAGTGATAGCCAATGACATCCTCAGCTTCAAGAACAGTAACGTCCGCCTCCAAAGACATTTCAGCAGCTGCACCAATACCTGCAATGCCACCACCAATGACCAGAATATCTTGCATAATCGCCATGAATTTTGAATCCAGTTAGTATGCTAGTCAGTCTATTTCTCAGTTCCTTTGAAAGACATTACGTCCCTTCTAACAGGAGTATAAGAAGTTCTGGCAACTTACATCAATGCTTTTGATACTACATATCGTTTCTGGAGGCTTCGGAACTTAATGCAACTCTTGTTTACCTCAATATCGCGGTGGCAACATGTTCCGCGGCATCAAGTGCACCTGCAATCAGCCCGGGGTTCTGTTTGGCCGATTCAGCTCCAGTAAAAAAGATCCTTCCGTCGTAATGCGGTGCACGAAGGATATCGGGGCCGACTGTCGGGTGCGTCATTGGACCTGTCAGATCATCAGGAGTTGTGGTTAACGGATCGTCGGCCCAGTCTTCTAAATAAATGGCCGACGGCGAAGGGCTCTCTTCGCCGAAACATCTTTTCAGCTGTGCCGCAATATGGTTTGGCATTTGATCTGCAAGTTGATTGCGCAGTTGATGAGGCCAACCGACAAAACCGAATATAGCTGCTGGCTCTCCCGCCGGACCACAATGGTCATGGGTTTCAACAAGAGGACCCTCACGGCTTACGATGCGCCCGGAAAGTCCCGCCGCCCGCCAAAAGGCTGTTTCATAAAGAATGACGACTTTTGCATGAGACGCCATCCAGGTCGGCATATCAGAAAGCGACTGGTGCAGAGACGGCGGCAGCGCGGGTTTAAAAGTAAGGGTCTTAAGGGCTATCCGGGGCGGAGTTGCAACGATGACCCGCTCGCAGCGAAGAGGTACTTCCGAGGCGTCAGCGAGTTCAATCTCTACATATTGGTCTTTGCCTTTCAAGGAGCCTACCCGTTTGCCAAGTTCGACCGTTCCATCGTTCAATCGTGCCATTAGGGCATCGATAAAGGCCTGTGGCCCGCCGGCGGGACGAACACTGCCTTCCTGGTTAGGTAGAAAGTGGCGCTCAGGTATGGTTTCTGGGCCATAATCTAGAATAGCGTGGCCACTGTCGAATTGTGGGTGGCTTTCTAGGTCGAGTTTATTCAACCAACGTCGAACGATTGGTTGGAAATCGGGCCAAATCCAGGTAGGCCCGAGGTCTGCGATATAGGTCCCGGTTTCTTTGCCAAGAACGCTGCGAATGCGGCCTCCAGGACGATAGCTCGCTTCAAGAACTGAAACGGTTTTGCCGGCCTCTTGTAGCAGTAATGCCGTAGAGAGGCCGGAGAGGCCCGCACCGATGATGATAATTTCGGTCGCGTTTCTTTTTTCCATCTTGGGTTCTTTAGCGCTAATTAAGCAGTGGCCGGCGCGTCAGCATATCGCAAATGACGGGTTTTTACCCAGACTTTGGCGCCTTTTTGTCCTGCCGTTGCTTCTAGGCGACCGCCTCCTGGAATGCGTAACCAAGAATGGACCCTGAGTCGCTCTCCGGCTTCGGTGAATTCGCCATCAAGAACAAGAAATTCCCCACCTTCTGGCAAGTCCAGCTTTATTTCCGCTCCCGCATCCCAAGTTTCCAATTGGACAGTCTCTCGTTCGTCCAAAAACAGGGGCATCACCGAAACGCCGATCCTGCCGGCATCACGTACCATATCCATTTTGTTCATGTTGATCTTGACCGGAGTCCTGTCTTGCAGATCAAACTGCCAGAGTTTCACGAAAATCACGCAGCCATCGTCGGACCCCGGTGTGTGGCTTGAGGTCGGTGGATTGCGGATATAGGAACCGGCGGGAAAATCGCCGTGCTCGTCCTGAAATATGCCTTCCAGGACAATAAACTCCTCGCCGCCCGTATGAACATGAGGTGAGAATTTGCTTTTTGGGGCATAGCGGACGATGGTTGTCGCCCGAGCCACCTCGTCACCAATGCGATCTAACATGCGGCGATCCACCCCCGGAATGGGAGACGACAGCCAGTCAATCTCGTCAGCATGCATCACAACACGTTTGTCAAAATCAGCATTCAATTTCATAGCTGCCTACTCCTATTTCCATTCTGGTTCCTAATTAGCACAGCTTGGCCGCGCTGCCACTCTTTGGCGCCATTCCATGAGATGAGAGAGGTCCGCCGGTATCTTGATTTTTGCAAAATCAGCAAAAGCGAGACCGGCAAAAGCGGTAATATCCGCCATGGAAAAATCATCTCCGGCAAGATAGGGTGCAGTCGCTAATACGCTATCCAGATAGTGCATGGTATTCAACGCCAGGTCCTTCTTCTTTGTACCCCATTCCGCATTCTGATAAGTTTCAAGATCCGGCCCCAAACCAGGGGTGGCATGGTGGAAGTAGGCGCCAACAGCGTCAACCAGGCCAGCTTCAGCCCTGATATTCATCATATGGATCCGAGCACGCTCAGTTGGCGTACTGCCAATCAGATCCGTTCCTTCGAACGTACCGTCAATATACTCTGTGATGGCAGTGCATTGCGAGATGCAAGAACCATCGTCAAGCTCGATGTAGGGAACAGTGGCATCCGGATTGCGCGCTTTATAGGCGTCTGTGCGGTGTTCTCCAGCCATTACATCGACCGGCACAAACTCTACTTGGTCGGTCGCACCTTTCTCGGCAAGGGCAATTCGTACACGCGCCGGATTGGGAAATCCCTCAATATCAAAAACCTTCATCTTGCTCTCCTTCGAAATCGAAATTCTATTCTATCTATCAGTAGGTAGATATTCAAAACAAATCCCTTTTAACCCTTGACTGAAAAGACGTCAAGAAATATCTATCAGTAGATAGGGAAAAGCGAAAATTATATGTTTTTCGGATTATCAAGCACCTGTTCCGGCAGTTTGTTAGGTGGAGTGATAGATTAAAAGGTGGAAAATGGAAGCGGGATCAATCAAGGAAAAGATATTGGCGGCGGCAGAGAAGAGAGTGCGCCATGTCGGTTATAATGCAGTTAGTTTTCGCGATCTGGCGGCTGATGTAGGGGTCAAAAGCTCGAGTGTTCACTATTATTTCCTGAAAAAAGAAGATCTCGGGGAAGCACTGGTCGTTCGCTATGCGGAGCAGTTCAAAAGTGAACTGGACATGCTCGATGTCAGTACTCTTGAATTACAAGATGCGCTGACTGCATATGTCGACCTTTATGGTCAGGCATTAGTCCTAGGCGATTCCATCTGTCTGTGTGCCATCCTCGGGGCGGAGGCCAATGGCCTTGCTCCGCGGATTCGACAGCAAGTCCAGGACTTTTTCCAGATGAACACCGACTGGCTTACTAAGCTCTTTAAGAAAGCTCCGGGCGGACCGGACAGAATGGCACCACTTGAAATTGTCTCCGCGCTGGAAGGGGCGATGATAATCTCGACTACCCTTAATTCTCGCGAAGCTTTTAACGCGACAGCGGCACGGATCCTAAAAACATCAATCTAGGTGTATTTTGGCAGTTCATTCTATTAGGGATAGATAGCCAGATCCGTCAAGATATCGTATTTTTGACCCTACGCGTTTTAATAGGTTAGTGTAAAAAATCGTTATCTCGGACCAAAACTCAATCAATAAGAGGGAAAATGAAAATATTTTTTTTGGCATTTGTTGCTCTTTTTGTGTGTACAAATACCGTAATCGCTGCGGACATCACACCACCCGAAACAGTTGGGTTATCTTCCGAGAAATTAGGAAGTATCGATAGCAATCTTCAAGAAGACATTAAAAACGGCCTGATCTCGGGTGCCACGGTGGCGGTAATGCGTCACGGTAAACTTGCCTATCACAAGGCCTTTGGTACAAGGGGAAGCGGTGCTGCACCGGGGCCGTTGAAATCAGACGATATATTCCGTATTTATTCCATGACCAAGCCGATAACGACAGTAGGTATTATGATGTTGATCGAGCAAGGAAAAATTCAACTCATCGATCCAGTTTCTAAATTCATTCCAGCCTTCGCGGATACCAAGGTTATGGAACTTGGAGATCTCTATACGCCGGACAACCCGATCACTATAGCGGGTCTTCTTCGTCACACATCCGGGATTGTTTATGGGTTCTTTGGCGATACTGAAGCGCGAGCCGAATACCGAAAAGTCGACTTATATGATGTGAAGCAAACGACAGCCCAGATGGTGAATAAGTTAGCACTTCTTCCACTCGAACATCAGCCAGGGGACGCATGGGAGTATAGCCATTCCACGGATGTGCTTGGGCGAGTCATCGAAGTTGTCTCAGGAAAAAAACTGGATCAATTTTTTGCAGATGAAATCCTGGGGCCTTTGGGTATGACCGATACGGCATTTTTTGTCAGTGAAGAAAAGAAAGATAGAATAGTAGAGCCTCAGTTCGAAGGGTTGTCAGATCCGCTTGAGGTCCCAAAGTTGCACTCAGGGGGCGGCGGCTTGATGTCGACCGCTGACGATTATCTAATTTTCAGCAGCATGATGCTGAATGGCGGTATTTATGAGGGGAAGCGCTTCCTTAAAGAAGAAACGGTAGCCCGAATGACGCAGGACCAACTTGATGGCGTGCGCCCCGGTAACTACGACCTTCTTACTGACGAGAATGGCTTTGGCTATGGCTTTGCTGTCCGGCTAGTCGAACAGGGATATGCTGCGGGATCGAAAGGAAGCTATTGGTGGGGTGGTTTTGCCGGGACGTATTTTTGGATTGATCCAGTACAGGAATTGATCATTGTCTTTATGATACAGCAGCCGGATCAGAGGTCATTATATCGGCCGAAAATCAGGAACTGGGTTTACAACGCGATCGTGGACTAAACCAAAAATAGAAAATATTTGGTCGTAGTTTTGTAAGGGCAAAACCGGATTTGATGTCTGTTAGTCCCGCTTGCAAATATTCTGCATTTGGCTCATATTTTCGATCTGTTTATAAATCAAGTATGTGATTGCAATGACAAAATTTGACGCCGTTTTTGTAGGTTTTGCGACGTTGGATATATCCGGTCGTCCGGTGCCCGATCTTCCTCAAGGCGGAGGACTGGCCTTCATAGATGAAATCAGATTAAATCCTGCGGGTACCGCGTCGGGCGCTGCTCTCAATGCTGCTAAACTCGGAATTAATTCTTCTCTCGTTTCTTGTATTGGGAATGATGAGAAAGGAGATTTTGTTCTTCAGGCCTGTCAGAGATTAGGATTGGATTGTTCTTTGACACAGCGCACTAATAAGGCGCAGACTTCTTCAACAATTTTGACGATACGTCCGAATGGAGATCGGCCCTGCTTGCATAGTCGTGGGGCGTCTGACCATCTGTTTGTTGGTGATGATTTGTTCGACGACGTTTGTGACGCAAAGTTTCTGCATTATGGGGGAACAGGATTTATCAGAGCAATGGAAACAGGGCAGGGTACGAAACTTCTCAGATATGCGAAATCGAAAGGATTGACAACCACATTCGATCTGATTGCACCAGAACCGGATACAATTGATAAATTGCGCGATCTACTGCCTCATGTGGATTATTTTATGCCATCGATGGAAGAAGCTGAGGAAATATCCGGCTTGAAGGAACCGGGAGATATCGCCCGGTTTTTTATGGATCTGGGCGCCGCGAATTGTATTTTTAAATGGGGCCCAAAAGGTTCCTTCATAAAAACGCCTGACGCCGGATTTCGTATACCGGCTTATAAGGTTAAAGTCGAGGATACCACGGGTTGCGGTGATAGCTATTGTGGTGGATTTATTGCTGGTATGTGCATGGACTTCGATCTGGAGGATGCATGCCGACTCGGTACGGCGACGTCCGGGCTTGTGGCGTCTGGATTGGGCTCTGATGCAGGTGTCGTTGATTTAGAGTCCACACTTGCATTTATGAATACAGCAGAAATTTTAAGCTGACGAATATTATTGGATAACAGCCCAGTAAAGTTTACGAAAAATATTGATAATCAGAAAACCGAATTATCGCCTCTAAAACCCAAGAGCTAAGCCATCACTGCGAGGATCAGCTGCCCCTTCCATAAGACCATTGGGATGATGAATTAAGGCGCCAGCGTGCCCCATCACTTCGTCATATGCTCCGATTACCTCCAGATCATGACCAGCATCTTTCAATTGTTGAACGATGTCGGGCGCAACACGGTTTTCGATCCTGAGGTTTGACGTCTCTGCACCCCAGGTCCGACCCAAGAGCCATCGCGGAGCGGAAATAGCTTTCTGCAGGTCTTGGCCATAAAGAACGTGTCGACTGAAGATCATCGCCTGAGTTTGCGGCTGACCTTCACCACCCATGGTTCCGTATGGCATTACCCGGCCGTCGTTTAATTGTGCTAATGCCGGTTGAATTGTATGGAAGGGGCGCCGAAATGGCTTGAGACTGTTATGATGAGTGTGATCTAACGAAAAACTGGTGCCTCGGTTCTGCCAAGTAATTCCGGTTTCTTCCAGAACGACGCCTGAGCCAAATTCCCAAAAAATGCTTTGGATAAAGCTGACGGCGCGCCCTTGTTTGTCGACGGCCCCTAACCAAACTGTATCGCCCTTTGCAGCTGTTTCCGGCCAAGGAAGAGCCTTGCCCATATCAATATTAGACGCCATGTCGTCCAAAAGAGATGGGGATAAAAATTCAGTCGGCTCAATCTTCATATACTCGGGGTCCGTAACATGTGTATCGCGGACCTTGAAGGCGCGCTTAGTTGATTCAACGAGTCCATGAACAAAATCAAAGGTTTCAGCCTCAGGAATATGAAGGCGCTCATAAATACCAAGCAAGAGAAGCGACGCCAATCCTTGGGTAGGTGGCGGCATGTTGAATACCTTATGCCCGGCTATATCAATCGCAAGTGGAGATACGGTAAGTGCCCTGTAGCGCTCTAGATCTTCAAGGCGCAAGGGAGTTCCTGCGCGCTCTAGGTCCGCCGCTATTTTTCGCGCAAGGTCGCCACGGTAGAAATCATCCAGCCCAGCTTTGCAGAGATGTCGAAGTGTTTCTGCAATGCGAGGTTGACGAAACCGCGCGCCAACTTTTGGAAGTGCGCCATCTATAATATATGTCTCTGTGAAGCCAGGGGACGCCTTAAGCTCCTCTAGTTTAGCTTCTGCGTTACTCGCTAAAGTTTGTGAAACGGAAATTCCCTGGTCTGCATAGTGAATTGCATCTTCGAGCAAGCGATCCATGGGCAATGTTCCACCCCAGATTTTTTGACTAAAATTATACGCTTCTTGCCAGCCTGCGACCGCTCCTGCGACAGTCAATGCTGCTTGTCTGCCACGCGAGGGTATGGCCTCGAATCCCTGGTTTTTATAAAAATCTATATCGGCTTTTGCTGCCGCGCCACCACACGCGTCAATTCCTTGTACCTTCTTGCCCGGCGTATGGATCAGCCAAAAATTATCCCCTCCCATTGCATTCATATGAGGGTAAGCGACTGTGATCATTGCCGCCGCCGCGATCATAGCTTCTATTGCGTTGCCCCCTTCTTCTAGGACACGAATGCCAGCACGTGAAGCGAGGTGATGAGGTGCCGTGACCATTCCGCCATATGCACGTTTTGTTTGCAGCATTTGATTATTCTTTCTTTGTGACTATCGCGCAGCAACGTAGTCCTAAATTTAAAAAAAACAGCCGATCTAAGTTCAGGGATTTGGCGACTTTAACGCCAGTAACACGCAATGTCATCTGCGGACGTTATATGTAATCACGAAATTCCGTAGAAACTGCATACATATTTAAGTTGCAATATCATAGCGTCCCTAAAACAATGATAAAGATCGAGATGATATTGGATTATCCGTCAGGCTATTTATTTAGGGCTAAAATATAGAGTATGATTTCATCCAAGATAATATGATTTGACACTGTCTGCATGATTTATTTGTACTAGTCTATTTCTATTGAAAATTTTTCTTTGCGATGCTTTGCGTGACAACAATAATATTGGTTGATGTAGAATCAATATTTTATAGTATTGGTTAGAACTGGTGAAAAAAAATGGCAAGAGGAAGCAAGTTCAAGGGTATTAAATTCAGCATTAGTTTAACTGCTGCCGCAGTCGCCCTTGTCGCCATCGCAAGCGGCCTTGTTGCATTGTCCAATTATTATCAGGTGACGAATTTCGCCAAAATTGAAACTGAAAGGCAAATGGATGAAGCGATGGATTACATATCCGAGCAAATTCAAGCCTTCATACGTCCTGTCTTGCAGAGTATTGATCGTCTAGGCCGGGAAGATCCGCGATTATTGTATGCGGATGAAAATGGAAACAGGTTTCTGCAGGTTACGATTCCGACTTTAAATCTCTACGACCATATACGCTCTGTCTATATTGGCTATCCGAATGGCGACTTTTCACAAATTGTATCATTTTCCGGCAAAAATGAGAAAAGCCGAGAAATTTACAACGCGAATGAAAATGCGAAATTCGCTTATGTCACCATTCGAGATGCTGCAACGAAAGGGAAAGCCAGAACAACCCGACCGCTTTTGGAAAATGGCAATCCTAGTCAAAGTGAATGGACGCGCCCCGCGGAATATGACCCTAGAACGCGGCCTTGGTTTGGTCCCGCGGCGCAATCTTCAGAACTGCAAAGAACGGAGCCATATGTTTTTAGAACTTCCAGGCAGCCAGGAATAACTTTTTCTAAATCGACATTGGGAAATGATCCTGGTGTCATTGGTGTTGATCTGGATTTGCAGACTATCCAAAAATTTCTCCAGAAGCTCAAGGTAACACCAGGATCTCGGGTCGCCATAACGACTATTGATGGTTTAATTCTGGCTCATTCGGAAATCTCAGGGGTAAAAGTTGCCGAGCAATCAGAAGGACAAGATATTCTATCCTTAATGACCTTGTCTGAAGCAGGCGATAATATTCTGAATACCGTGCTTGGGTCGTCTAAAGGGGCGCTTTCCGAAGGCCATATTTTCGCAGATGGCGAAGAATACCTCTTTCGTAGTATCCCACTTCAACTTGGCGCGACGGAAGCAGTGAATAAGCGGATATTATTAGCAGTTCCCTGGGAGGAAATTGCTGCAGCGGCGACGAAAGCGCGTAATCAGTCTCTAATTGTTGCCTTTGGGCTTTGCTTGATCGTCATGCTGATTGCCTTGTATTTTGCTAAAAAACTAGCGAAGCCTATTGAGGCTCTCACTGCAGAAGCTAAAAAAATCAGTCGATTGGAATTAAAGGATGATGTGGAGCTAAGTTCTCGGATTTCAGAGATCCATGACCTGATGGCAGCGACAAAGGCTATGAAATCGGTTCTCAATGTTTTTGGGAAATTCGTGCCCAAAACACTTGTCAAACAGTTGCTGCACTCGGGTACAGGTGGTGAACTGGGTGGCAAGCGACGTGACATGGTCATCATGTTTTGCGACATCAAGGATTTTACAAATATTGCCGAAGCTGCTGCCTCCGAAGACTTGATGCGGCAATTGTCCGATTATTTGGAATCCCAATCTAACGCTATTCTGGAGCATGCCGGGACAATCGATAAATATATCGGTGACTCGATTATGGCCTTTTGGAATGCGCCCTTAGAAGATCCGCAAATGGAAAAGAATGCCTGCCTAGCTGTTTTGGCAGCAAGGACGAAACTGAGGTTCCAAAATCAACAATGGCAGGCGGCTGGCGATCCGGTCTTCATCACTAGATACGGGTTACACAAAGGAAATGTTATTGTTGGCAATGTCGGATCGACAGAAAGATTGAACTACACGGTCATGGGATCCGAAGTTAATTTAGCAAGCCGCCTGGAAGGCCTTAACAAAGTATTCGGTACTGAAATCTTGGCCTCTTCGGCGGTTCGAGATGCTGCTGGAGAAGAGTTTCTCTGGCGTCCGGTAGGTAAAGTGGCACCAAAGGGAGTAAGTAATCCGGTCGACATATACGAGCTGCTTGGTCTGAAAGACGTCGATAGTCCGGAAACTCTGCATATTGTGAAAAGCTGGCAAACCCCGTTCTCTTGCATATGCAAGGGCGATTGGGTCGGTGCAGTTCCGCTCATTGAAAAATTCCTTCAAGAATGGCCAGAAGATGGTGTTGCACTATATTACTTGAAACGTGCGAAATTTTATCTGGAAAATCCGGAAGCAGCCAGTGACGACACCGAATTTTTTGACGCAAAATAGGGTGTCGTCTGGATTCCCAAAAATAATCTCAACAAAAACCACTTGGACAACGCTAAATGAATTTGTTTGATAACTTATTTAAGGGTTCTAAAAAACTCTTACATTTCCATATCCATGGCTTCGGCAACCTCAATCGACCCACCAGCGTCGATGTGAGGGCAGGCTTGCGCCATGACAATGGCGGCGTCAAATGTCTCCGCTTGAAGTATTGTGATGCCGGCGAGAGGGTTCGAACCACCGCCATTTTCCACGCCGGTTGCGCTAACAGTTTTGGACATCCCGACTGGCATTCCCGGATCGACGACGGCGTCACCCAGACCCTGGCTCCATTGCCTCCATGCAACCATATGAGCTGCACCTTCTTCTTTTGAATTGAATTGCGGGCTTCCGTGGTAGGCAAGTACAAATTTAGGCATGAGATAAACTCCTGATTGTGAAATAGAGGTCTTCCTTATGGCATGCTTTTAAATATGTTAAAGAACATATTTAATAAGTTGATATAGTTTCTGAAAATTGGAGGTAACTACATGCCCTACAGTGCTGAGCATAAAGAAAAGACACGTGCCAAAATAATAGAAACTGCTCGAGTTCTTTTTAACAGAAACGGTTTCGAGAAGGTCACGATCGATATGATCATGGCAGAGGCGGGCCTGACACGAGGGGGATTTTATAATCATTTCAAAAATAAAGAAGCATTGTTTGGCGCCGCAGTGTCAAGTTTTCTCATGGGCAGAGGTGCCCGCTGGAGATCAGAAGCAGGTATCGACATGACAGATCTCAAGCCGGAAATGGCACATTATATGATCGATGCTTATCTTTCTTCAGAACATCTTGGAGATCTTGATGGTCAGTGCCCAATGATTGCTTTGCCATCTGATGTGGCTCGCTCTAGTCCGGAAGTCCAAAATTCTTTTCAGGAACTATTGAGCGCCATGGTTTGGTTGTTTGATAGTAGTATAGCGGTCAATGGAAAGGACCATCACCAGGAAGCATTGTCTCTAGCGGCTCTCTGTGTTGGTGGCATGGTACTGGCCCGAACCTTACCGGATTCCGAATTAGCAGAAGAAATTCGTGCCGCAGCACAAGCTACAGCAAAGCAATTAACGGATGCTAATGCTTCTTGAGAAAATTGATTATTTACACAATTGATTGCTTCGATCGCGGATAAATTTTTGCTTGATCTATCCTGCTGATTCGATCTTCTTGCATTGGTTTTGGCGTTGGCGAGGGTCTAAATGATTGTGCCGGAGATCTGACTTTCCAAATAAATTAAAAAATGTCATAGCGGTCTGCAACCATAGATATCCTTTAACCATCTGTATTTAAAGTATTTTTATGAATTTTCGTAATTATCTGAAATCCAATCAAATGAAAATTTAAAAATGACACTTGAATTGGTTGGACCAAATTGGTACTCCAAATTCTGCAGGATGGTTTTGGATAAATTCGTGCGGAAGAAATGGCCATGCGAATCTGGATCTAAAGAAGATACTAAGTCATTCAATGGGAATAAAATAACACCGCGGGAGGAAATAAGATGCATCTGTCAACTCATAACTGGATGCGCGCCGAACCAGTAGAAACCACGCTCAGACGTGGCAAGCAATGGGGGCTGCAAAGTATTGAGATCAGTGGTGAACCTGAGCAATATAAAACTTCGGACGTAAGATCCATATTGAAAGAGTTGGACATGTTCTGCTGGGGGTCCGTGACATTGACCTTGGGGGATCGCAACCTAGCATCTAAAGACGAGGCGCAGCGCGCGGCAACCGTTGATTACATGAAAAGTGTCGCGACAATGGTACATGAACTTGAAGGAACCGAGCTGACGGTTGTTCCTGCGACAGTTGGGAAGGTGACTCCGGATGGCGCACCAGAGGAAGAATGGCAGTGGGTCGTGGAGGGATTGAAAGAAGTCTACGAGCTAACTGAGAAATTCGGGATTAAAATGGCGCTTGAGCCGTTAAACCGATTTGAAACCTATTTTCTCAATCGTGCGGATCAGGCGGTCGCTCTGGCGAAAGCTGTTGGACCCAATGCCGGTGTTTGCCTGGATGCGTTCCACATGAATATTGAGGAAGACGATTTCATGGCTGCCATTCATACAGCAGGCGACTTGTTGTTTGATTTCCATGTCGCTGACAATAACCGTATGCCGCCGGGTATGGGTCAACTGAAGTGGGCGGAAATCGTAAAAACACTGAAAGATGTTGGATATGACGGTGCAATGACACTTGAATTTGTAACCCCCATTGACCGCACGCCCGTGACTAAATGGAATAATCAAGTTGAAACCAATCCCGTTGATATTTCTCCAGAGCAACTGAAATTCATTGAAGACCATGGCAGTAGCCTGTTAAGCGAGGAATTTTATACGGAAATGGTCAAACGATCCTGCAACCATATTGTACCGTTGATATCATAATGCAGGACACCAGCACTTTTATTGCAGACGTTAAGGCGACATGGATAAGCTGTCCCATACCATATGAAAAGCAACATGTTTCCGATTTTGGCCGGATGGATAGCTTTGATATGGCGCTGGTGACCATAACATTGGAAAACGGGCTTGTAGGATATGGCGAGGCGAAATCCGCTGTGGGCAGCCAAGGCTCCTGCAGAAGCTTGGTTTCGATCATTGAGAATGATCTAAAACCGCAGTTGATCGGTAAGGATAGTCGCAATATCAACCAGTTATGGGGGTTCTTGTATAATGGCCCGCGTGCAGGTTATGCAGAAACCGAAGGTCGCTCTTTTCATATTTTAGGGCGCAAGGGTCTTTGGATTTCTGCCATGAGTGGCATAGATCTAGCCCTTTGGGACATAGCCGGAAAACGTCTGGGTGTACCTGTCCTTGAATTGTTGGGCGGCGCCTCAAGAGACATGATGAAGGGCTATGCCAGTGGTGGATGGGCTGACGTTGATAATATCGGTGAGCAACTTGTATCCTATACGAAACAAGGCTTCGATGCGGTAAAAATGCGAGTGGGGATCATGGACGGTTCGGTTAATTCAAGTGTTGCTCGAGTTGTTGCCGCGCGGGAGGCGCTTGGTCCGGATTGTTCGATCATGGTTGATGCACATGGCACCTTTAACCCGGCTGAAGCGCGAGAGTTTTGCCGACGAACCGCTGAGTTGAATTTACGTTGGTTTGAAGAGCCGGTGAGTTCGGATGCCAGAGGTGCAATGAGGGCCGTGAAACAGAATGCGACTATGCCTATCTCGATGGGTGAAAGCGAATTTACCTGTTTCGACTTTCAGGATTTAATTGACCGAGATGCTGCTGATGTCTTGCAGCCCGATATGGCTATTTGCGGGGGAATGACAGAGGGACTGAAGATTTCAGCTTTGGCCGTCGCCAATCAGCTGGAACTTGCCCCGCATTGTTGGGGGTCAGCGTTTTCATTTATAGCCGGACTAACCTTGTCATTTGCCAGTCCTGCAGCGCGATTGATTGAATTTTCATTGGGTGCCAATCCATTGTTGAAAGATCTGGTCAATGAAGTAATAGAAAATGACGGTGGTGAATTTTCTCCACCGACAGGCGGCGGTTGGGGATTAACACTCAACCATGATTTCGTCGCCGAATTTTCAAAATAGTGGACGAAATTGAAAGTGAAATCTGAACAAATGTCAGCAACTCAAGCTTTACAACATATAAATATTCTGGTTGATAATCTTGAAGAAGGAGTCGCCTTTTACCGCGATATTGTTGGCTTGACCTTGGACGAAACGCCCGCGCTCGATTTCCCGGCACAATTTTTCAAACTCTCCAATGGGGCTCAAATTCATATGAATGAATTTGCCGAAACACGCCCGTTTCGAGCCCATTTTTGTCTTGTTGTCGATGACTTCAATGGTGTGTTTCGGCGGCTTGATGCAGCTGGCGCCATTGATATTGAACCTTGGGGTAAAGGCCGACGGTTACCCTCTGGTAGTATGCAGATGTTCGCGCGTGATCCGTCCGGAAATTTACTGGAAATCGCTAGTCTTCAAAATGCTGAGCTTGATGCCGATGTTGAATCCAATTCAGCACTCGAGTTGACGGAAGGGAATGAGCTTTTTGTTTCCGGCCGTAATGATCAGCGGCGTGGAACAGATTGATGTCCGTTCTGATGCTTGAAACACTTGATCAATCTGCGATGGACAAATTAGACCGTCTTCATGACCTCGTCATGTCTCCCGATCCAAATGCTCGGAACCACGATTTACCATTTAATGATGTTGAAGCGATTGTAACCCGCGGTTTAGGCCATATTGATGCGCAATTGATGGCGGCTTGTCCAAAACTGAAAGTAATAGCACGGGCGGGCGCCGGACTTAATAACCTCGATCTGGATACGGCGAAAGCTAAAGGAATAGAAGTTGTTTTTGCACCTGGTTTAAACGCTGCGGCCGTTGCAGAACATACTTTGATGCTGATATTGAATTGCTTTCGTCAGGGACCAAGAGCATCGCGGGAAGTAAAAAGGGGTAACTGGAATTACCGGGATACCTACGAAGGCGATGATTTAAGAGGCAAGTCGGTCGGTATTGTCGGATCAGGAAATATAGGTCGTCGCGTCGCAGATTTATGTCGTGCTTTTTCGATGAATGTTACAATGATTAGCCGCGAGGATGGTGGACATGATCACTTGATAAAGCAACTAAGCAGCGTTGCGTCGTCATTGGACCTGATCTCACTTCATTTACCTCTGACCGACGAAACTGATCGCATGATTAATGCCGATATTATTCGTCTATGCAAGAAGGGTGTCGTTTTAATCAATACATCTCGTGGCGGACTTATTGACGAAGACAAAATACTCGATGGTTTAAATAGCGGCGCGATAAGCTTTTACGCGGCGGATGTGATGGCAGAGCAGCCACCAAAGAAGACTAATCCGTTGATTGCCCATGAAAATTGTGCGGTAACGCCACATATGGCCTCCTTGACTAAAGAGACATGGGCAGAGACTAGCAACTTTATTGCAGACAACGTGTCAGCAATTTTGCAAAGCAAACAGCCAGCACCATTGTCAATTTACTCAGGAGCCGCCTGATGTTCAGCCATATTATAATTTTTTGTACAAGGATAAGCCGGATATGTCTGCACTAAAAGTCACAGGACTGGTCAAGAATTTTGATAATGTGATAGCTGTTGACGGATTAGATCTTGAGGTTGATACAGGTGAATTTTACGTGCTCCTAGGTCCGAGTGCGAGCGGAAAAACCACTGCTTTTCGAACGATTTGCGGCATTGAATCACCTAGCGCAGGACGCATTGAGTTCGATGGTGTCGATATGACGAATGCGCCAATGCGTGACCGCGGGGTTGCTATGGTCTTTCAGACTTTTGCACTTTATCCACATTTGACTGTCCGTGATAATCTTCGTTTTCCGTTGACCGCACAAAAACTGGAAGCGCGTGAAATTGAAAGGCGAGTTGCAGAAATAGCGGAGATGTTAAAATTGTCGCAAACGCTAGATCGGAAACCTGGAACGGCTAGCGGCGGTGAACAACAACGCATTGCTATCGCGCGCGCGCTCATACAGAAGCCGGAGCTTTTGTTGTTGGATGAACCACTTACGAACCTAGATGCCAAATTGCGGCATGATACCAGAGCAGAATTCAAACGAATTCAAAGAGAACGCGGAATTACAATTATTTATGCGACGCCAGATGAATTGGAAGCACTTACCATGGGCGATCGTATCGGAATCCTTCGGGAGGGTAAGATGGTTCAAGTGGGTACTCCCTACGACCTTTATGACCGTCCCGATAGTCAATTTGTCGCGCAAATGGTGGGTTCTCCACCTATGAATTTTCTTGATGGCTTTCGAAGGGGTTCCGACAACCAGGCAAGCGTAGCTTTGGGGTTCGGTGAGTATTCTGGCGGTAAATGGGGGGAAGCGTTGGGTGACTTTGCTGTCGGGGAAGAATTGTTATTTGGCGTACGACCGCATGACATCAAATTGGTCGAGGCTACGGAAACATATGACGGGCCGACCTTCAATGCAAAAATTCGATTAACAGAACCCTTAGGTGATGTCGTGGTCCTCGATTTAGTAGCCAACGACTGCCGTCTCAAAATGGTTCTTCCAGAAGAAAAAGCCGTGTTATTCAGTGTGGGCGACGAGCTGACTTGTGGCTTTCAGTTAAGTGCGACACATGTATTTGCGAAGGAAACCGGTACAGTAATTGGGTGAGCTTACCGGAAAAAATTAAATCACCTGTTCATTTTTCAGGACAATAACCAAGGAGAGTAAGATGAAAAATGTCATTGTAAAGGGAGGCATCATTGCGGCGACCGCGATGATGGCATTGACTGCAGGGTTTACTACCTCTGCTTCTGCCAAAGATATTGTTATTCAGATGGCGGCACCTGACTGGGGCCCGACACGTTTTATGCAGGAATATGCAGACAAATCTTATAAGTCACCAAGTGGCAATAATGTAAAGCTCGCGATCGATTTTATTCCATGGCCGAGTTTTTATGAACGCGTAGCTGCTTCTATGGCCTCTGGTGAAAAGAAATATCAGCTTGTCGTTTCTGATAGTCAATGGATCGGGACCTTCATCGAAGGCGGTCAGTTTATGAAATTGAACGAATATATCGATAAAGACCCCGAATTACAGGGTATCTTAGAAGATGTACATCCTGCGTTAACAACGGCTTATGCAACTTACCCTTATAAATCTGAGAATATTTATGGATTTCCTCAGATGCCCGACACAAAGGTCAGTGTTTATCGTACAGACCTTTTCTGTGATGCAGGTGAAAAAGCCGCGTTTAAGGCGAAATACAGCAAAATGCTGCCGTGCTCTTATGAAGACTGGGAAGCAGTTGATTGGGATACTTGGGGAAACATAGGTGAATTTTTCACGCGCAAAGCAGGCGAGAAACTTGCAGGCAAGACCTTAACCGAGGATTTTTATGGCGTCGCATACCAAGCTGGTAAAGGCTATGATTTCTCATCTTGCCAAATCAATGCCTTCATTTGGCAAGGTGGAGCTTCGATCTGGGATGAATCAAATCAACCAAATGCACAGGCAGAAGGTGTTGTAAATTCACCCGAAGCCGTTGCGGCCTTGGAGAAATATATCAGCTATCTGAAATACGCGCCGCCCGTATGGAAAACTGGGCAAATGGATATTTTCCAGATTAATGACTTGTATATGCAGGGAAAAATTGCGGCAATCGTCAATTGGAATGCCGTTTCAGCAACAGCAGTAAACCCTGAAGTATCAACAGTTGCGGATAAAACAGCTTACGCTCTGCCACCTGGAACGATGGTCGATGGCAAAATGGTTCGCTGGGATAATATCGGTGGACAGCCATTTGTCTTGACAACATGGAACGATGATGAGGTTGTGCAAGAATCCCTGAATATTGTGAAATGGTGGTTATCCGACGATACACAAACCAATTTCGCAAAAAATGGTGGAAGTTCTGCCCTTCAAAGCGTTATGAACGCACCTGGCTATAATGATCTTGAACCTTGGAACAGAGCTCATGTTGAGCTGCTGCCCTGGCAGATGGACTTCTGGCATGTTCCTGAATTCTTCGAATTGCTGACACAGCAACAAGAAGAGTTTGATAAAGCCATAACAGGCCAAGTTACGGCTAAGGAAGCCATGGACGCGATTGCCAACTATCAGCAAGAATTGCTGACGGAAGTCGGTCGTATCGATTAAGGCGCTCTTTACTGTACGGAGCGAGTTCCTCTTGCGAGAGATGCTCGCTCCGTCATTTAAAGTATTTTTTATAAGGCTAGTGAACCGGAATATCCAAAATGAGCGGATTTTTTAACTGGATAATGGACCCTAAACGTCGTGGCGCATTGCTTGTGACACCAGCAATTATACTGCTATTTGTCATGAACATCTTTCCATTGATGTGGTCATTTGGATTGAGCTTCTTCCACTATAAAGCTTCTTCCCTTAAGCCGCCGCGGTTCGCCGGTTTGTATTATTATGAAAAGGTGCTTAGTGATCCCGTCGTCTGGGAGCGCTTTCAAACTACGGCGCTAATTGTTGCGTCTAGTGTGTTTGTGCAAATGGTTTTTGGATTTGCCTTAGCTCTACTTTTTGCCAAGAAATTTCCGTTGCGACGTGAAATTTTGATGTTGATTTTGACACCCATGATGTTGTCTTTTGTGGCGGTGGGTGTGTTCTTTAAACTTTTTTATGAGCCGACATTCGGATTAATCAGTCAGGCATTTATTTATTTTACCGGGGAACCATTTGCGCTTTTGTCAACAACCTGGGGTGCCATTGCAGGCATTGTTATTGCTGATGCATGGATGTGGACACCTTTTGTTATGCTTTTAGTACTTGCAGGCCTAGTAAGCGTGCCGAACTACCTTTATGAAGCTGCGGAAGTCGACCGGGCTACTGGGTGGGAACGGTTTAAAACAGTAACTTTCCCCTATGTAAAAGGACTGTTATTGCTAGCACTTTTGTTTCGTACAATCGAGACCTTTAAACTATTTGACGTTGTTTATATTATTACTGCCGGCGGCCCCGGAACATCGACTGAGACCATCGCGGTTTACGTATACCGGGTGGCCTTTCAATATTTCAAGACAAGTCAATCGTCTGCACTTTCCTATATTCTCCTGTTTGTCGTAATTGTGCTGACAAACCTGTATTTGTATTTTGTTAATCGCCGCGAGCAGGAGGGTTAATCATGTTTGGCAGATCACAGAAAAGACGAGGAATTCGGGAATCTGGATGGGGGTACAGTTTTATTTGCGGCATCGTGGGCCTGATTTATTTCTTTCCCGTTCTGTGGATTATTTTGACTTCTTTTAAGACACGACCGGAGGCACTCGCAACACCACCCAGTTTTTTGTTTACACCAACACTTGATAATTTTGTCCGTGTTTTCTACCGCGTAACTTCGGATGGAGAACAGCTGTCGACTGGTATGTCCCTGTTTTTCTTTAATTCCATCTTTATCGCGGGCGCAGGCGTTTTACTTGCAGTAGTAATTGGGACGAGTGCAGCGTACGGGTTCTCCCGATATCCGCTAAAAGGTAACGATACCTACCTGTTTGTTATTTTGACAACGCGTATGTTGCCTCCAATCGTCGTGATTGTCCCGATCTTTCTTATGTTCCGCATCACCGGCCTGAGTGGCAGCTACATCGGAATTATCCTCCTATATGCGATGTTCAACTTGGCCTTCTCAGTATGGATGATGAAGAGTTTCTTTGACGAATTGTCTACGGATGTGGAGGACGCGGCGCGTCTGGAAGGTGCTGGAGAATGGAAGGTTTTCTTCAAAATTTGTGTCCCACAATTGAAAGCAGGTCTAGCGGCGACATCGGTTTTTGCAATCATTCTGACCTGGAACGAATTCCTATTCGCGTTGCTACTCACGGGCAATGATACCCGTACAGTACCTGTAGCAATGGCGAGATCGATGGGAGGGCAGCTTGGAGTCGATTGGGGATTGCTAGCTGCGATTATAACACTATTCCTCATTCCGGTATTTATTGTGACTTATCTACTGCAGAACCATTTACTGCGCGGCGTCACTTTCGGCACAGTTAAAAAATAGGTCAGATTATGGGATCAATTCAGGTTGAAAATCTAACGAAACGATTTGGCGCTCTAACAGCCGTCGACGCTGTTGATATGTCAATAGAAGAGGGAGAAGTGCTTTGCCTTCTCGGACCATCCGGTTGTGGTAAGACCACGACATTGCGGATGATTGCTGGGCTGGAGCAGGAGACTGAAGGCAATATATTCATTGGCGGGCAACAGGTTAATCATCTTTCTCCTGCTGATCGCGATATAGCAATGGTGTTTCAGTTTTATGCGCTTTATCCAACATTGACCGTTGGGCAAAATATTGGATTTCCTTTGCGATCAGAAGGTTTATCAAAGGAAGCGATAGCTATTCGTGTCGACGAAGTGGCCCGGGCACTTCAGTTAGGAGAAGTGCTGAACCGGACACCTGGACAGTTGGGTGAAGGTGAAAAGCAACGGGTTGCTGTTGCCAGGGCTGTAGTCCGAGATCCAAATTGTTTTTTGTTTGATGAACCTTTAAGTCGCCTCGACGTAACTTTGCGCCAAACCATGCGCGGAGAAATAAAGGAAATCCTCAATGGTTTGTCAAAAGCAACTGTGATTGTTACCCATGATCAACTTGAAGCCTTGACCATGGCAGATCGTATCGCCGTAATGCGGAGCGGGGCAATTGAACAAATTGCTACCCCTCATGAAATATTCACGAAACCGGCGAATTTATTTGTTGCCGGCTTTATCGGGACACCTGCAATGAACCTGATTCCGGGAACGTTGACAAGCCTGGGTGACGGCCAGGGGAAATTCGACTTATGCGGACAGCAAGTGACATTTAATGCGAAACCGGAAATCTCGCGTCTTTCTCAAGATTCTAGCGTAACTGTTGGTATTCGGCCGCGAGCTTTTAACCTCGTTTCCGAACCAACTGATGGCAGTTTGGCGGTTATTGTCGACCTGATTGAGCCTATGGGTGCTGAAACACTAATCCATGCTATGGCCGGCGATATGGAAATTCGAATTGTACTTGAGCGTGAACAGCAAGTGAGTGTCGGTGAAAATCTAAATGTGGTTTCTCGGGCGGATCAAGTACTGATATTTGACAATGAGGAAAGGTTGGTCACCTCATGAGTGAAAAAATAAAAAGTGGATTGACGGTTAAGCAAGCTAAAGGGCTTGAATACGGCATTATTGGACTTAGCGCATTTGCGTTATTTTGTATTTTTCAACCCTTTAGCCAGTTTCTGTTTTCCGCAGGCTGTATTGGCGTGGTCGTTGGCGGCCTCGTTTTTAATTTAATGCCTTTTTGCGTCGCCGGAGAAAGCCCTCGTAAGCTTGTTAAAGTTGGCGGTATTGTCCTCCTCGTTTTTGCGATTGCTGTTGTACTTGCCCTTGCGTCAGCATGGGGTTACGGCCTTTATTTACAAACGCAATGAGAATTCTCACACTCAGGTAATTATATGAATCAAGCTGAAGTCAAAAGAATAGTTTCAGAATTGCTCCCATATATTCGGTATCATAGACTGGAGGCTGGTGACAGGCTGCCGTCTGAACGCGACTTAAGCACAAAGTTCAATGCAAGCCGCAATTCAGTGCGTGAAGCTTTAACAGCGTTGGAAATTATGCGCGTCGTCGAGAGGCGGCCTAACTCGGGAATTTACTTAAAAGCTCTCGGCAAAGACACTAGTGTTGATGCGATGGTTATGTTCTCGGATGCCGGTGTTCCCTTATTGGAAGAAGAAGTATCAGATTTTCTGGAAACACGGCGCATTTTGGAAATTGAATCATTTCGGTTGGCTTGTCAGCGTCGTACTGATGCGGATATTGAACGTTTAGTTGACGTCATTGAAGCCTGCGAGCGGAATCTTGAAGCCGGAAAAACGCTGGCCGAGCATGACGCGGTATTTCATTTGGCTTTGGTTGAGGCAGCCCATAATCAGGTATACTTGCGCCTCGTCAATTCGTTCTATTTGACGTCGCGTGCTCGACGAAAAGTATTTTTCAAATCGATGAAACAAAGTCGCCGTTCTCATCGAGATCACATGGAGCTGCTGGCGGCACTACGTAAGCGTGATTTTGAAGCAGGCGAGAAAATCCTTCAACACCATTTGGCGAGTGTTGGAAAATTCTGGTCAGAGCGATTACAGAGTGATCCAAATGAAGAAGTAGTCTGAAAAATCTCACGTAGAAACTAAGCCGTATATCACATTATTTACGCGCCGCTTTATAGTGCTGTAGGCCTTAATTCACGAATTCGTTTAAGCGAGATCGTCCATATAGGCAAAAATAGCCGGTGAACCACCGGTATGAATGAAGAGTATGGATTGGTCTGTGTTTAGGGATTGTGCGCGATTGATAAATCCGGCCATTGATTTTCCTGTATAAGTTGGGTCTAGAATAATAGCTTCAGTTCGGGCGCATAATTTAATGGCATCAACGCAATCTTTTCCGGCTTGTCCATAGCCCGGCGCTAAAAATGCATCGGTAAGAATGATATCCGAATTGACGACAGGGTTTTCAACATCGAGCATTGCACTAATTTCTTGGCACCTATCGGTAATGCGTGGCATCTGGTCCAAAACGGCACGGCGGACGCAAATACCGGTCACCTTGATGTTCGAGCCGAGTGCCCGCAATCCAAAAAGTAGACCGCTATGGGTGGCGCCACTGCCGGAGGCTACGATAATTTCATCAATATCCAATTTCTGTTCGTTAAGTTGTTCCAGAATCTCTCGTGCGGCGATCACATAACCCAGTGCTCCCAAGGGCGGGTGACCTGGACTTAAGGGTATAATATATGGCACTTTGCCGTCCGCACTCAGTTCTTTGGCGATATCCTGTAACTGCTGATCTGCACCATATTCGTCTTCCCCGACAGGATAGCTATGCATGGTTGCCCCGAGGAGGTGATCCAGAAAAACATTTCCAGATTTATGGTAATCAGGATTGTTTTTCTTGACGCGTTCTTCCAATTGGATGTGACATTCCATGCCGAGCTTACGGGCACCTGCGGCGGCTAACCGAACAAAATTTGATTGAACCGCACCAGTGATCAAAATTGTGTCAGCGTGTTGTGCGACGGCTTCACCCAGGTAAAATTCCAATTGACGAACCTTGTTTCCACCAAAGGCCAATTCAGTGCAATCATCGCGTTTTATGAATAGGTTGCCGGAAGTATCTAAAGTTTTTTCTAAATTGGGCATGGCTTCCACGGGAGGCGTTCCTGAAAAAAGTCGCGCTCGTGGAAGATCATCGAGTCGTCCAAGGCCTTGGATAGATATAATAGGCGAAGTCATAAAAATCTCATTTCTAAACGCTTGAGGCGAAAAGGAACGCGGCAGTCAGTAGGAGGATAACGATAATCAGCCAAGAGAAAACACGCTCTGTAAGCCAATTCACTATCAAGCGTCCGACATACACACCGGCGATCGTGGCGGGCACCAATTTAAGGCAGGTCCACAATGTGGTGCTTTCAAAACCCGCGAAAGGGATCTGAAATAACAAAGCCGCACCGTACGAAAAAACGAATAATGTCAAGGTCGTCGCCCGGACCACTTGTTTCTCAATCCCGGCTGCGGACATCCAAGCGGCCACGACCGGACCCGGCATGGCCAGGCTGCTGCTCATCAAACCGGAGGCTACTCCAGTGACAAGGGCGCCGCGTTTGGACGGGCCAATAGCCGCTGATTTCGTTCTCATGATATTGTTGCGGATCACGAGGAGGGCGGTAAGCGAGATGGCCGTACCGGCGAGAAGCTTTAACATCACGATATCAACATTCAGGAAGATCAGAAGTCCCAAGGGGAGACCAAGGACGGTCCCGATAAGAAGCTGTACGAGAATAGTTTTATCAATTTCAAGCTGGATGCTGCGTACCAGCAATACAGCGATAAGCAGGTTCAAAACAATACTGATCTGGATGGAACTACTGCTGTTTAATAATAGTAACATGATGGGACCGGCGATCACGCCAAATCCGATCCCGGTCGCCGATTGTAAGGCAGCAGCAAAGAAGACTGTGATGCTTAATGTAATCAAGATAGGTTCCATCGGGGTATCTTGTGGCGTCGATCACAAAATAACAATGTAATTTTCTATTGGATTTATATTGGGGTAGACGAGTACCGAGGAGTTGCTGTTTCAAGCAGGGACAGATGACGTGAGGCTATCATCACCCTAATGGTTTTTATTTTCACAGGAGGAGATAATCCAGTCTCGGGTAAGTTGTGCTTGCGGACTTAACGCTCTGCGCCGTGACCAGACAAGATGAAAACCCAGGCCCGTTTCCCAGGACCATTCCCTGCGGCCAGCCAGCAAACCTTGCTCAATTAGCGGATCTGTAAGATGCTTCCAGCCAAAAGCGAAGCCTTCCCCGGCGATGGCGGCCTGAAGGACGAGGGCATAGTCATTTAATCGTATGGTTGATGTCGCGGTAATATTGGTAACGCCAAAATGGGCAAACCAGTCTTTCCAGGTCGGCCGTTCACGGATGGGTTCTTCCAAATGAATTAACCGTTCATGTTGTAGATTGGCGATGGTTTTTAAGTTTATTGCTGAATGCATCACGCGCGGATTGGCAATGGGATAAATTACTTCGCTGGCGATCTTGGCTGAGTGACAATCTTCCCAATCACCGTTCCCGCGCCGGATCGCCAGATTGATATTCTCCGTATCGATATTTGGTTCGTGATCACTGGTTTGCAGGCGAAGGTCGATCCCCGGAAAATGGTCACGCAAATCGTGGAGCCGTGGCATCATCCAGTAAAAATTAAAGGCAGAAGAAGCATTTAGTGTAACCTGCTTATTCTGGCCGCTATCGTGCAGCGTTTGTGCAGAAGCCAGTAAGCTGTCGAGCGCCTTTGACACATCGACAAAAAACCGTTGTCCGGAACTGGTCAGTGAAACCCTTTTGTGGCCGCGTTCGAATAATAAGACACCGAGACTATATTCCAGTTGTTTGATGGCGGCGCTGACAGCAGGCTGTTGGACATTCAGTTCGCGGGCGGCTTGAGTGAAAGAGGCATGCCGAGCGGATGCTTCAAAGACGATTAAATGCCGCGGAGATGATATCAACTTCCAGAGTTCTTGCATAAGCTGAAGTTATCCAATCAATCAGTTTTTTCAAGCGTCACAAGCTGTGTTTGGTAGTGTAGCATAAATCAGATTATATAAAGGGGGAAATGATGGCACGTCGCTCAAGAGCCTCACGGGACCGTAATAACGCTGCGGCCGGTATTCCGGCGTCGCCTTTTATCCGGCGGCGCTTGCCTTTTTACGATGTGCTGGATGAAGAGCAGCTCGTGAAGTTGGAGGCTCAGGTTGATTGGCTAATTGAAGATGTGGGCATTGCTTTTCGAGACGATCCCAAAGCACTTGGAATCTGGAGACAAGCCGGCGCCAAGATCGACGGAGACATCATCCGCGCCCCGGCCGACTGGATCCATGATCTATGTAGAAAAGCCCCCCGAGAATTTACACAATTGGCCCGCAACCCCGAACGTTCCGTGACAATTGGTGGAACCAATCAAGTTTTCGCGCCTATTTACGGCGCGCCGTTTGTGCGGGATTTGAAAGGGGGTCGCCGTTATGGCGACATGCAATGTTTCGAGAAGCTGGTCAAGCTTACTTACATGCACCCCAATCTGCATCATGGCGGCTTCGTGACCTGTGAGCCTTGTGACGTGCCGGTGTCCAAACGGCATCTGGATATGCTGTGCGCGCATATGACTTTGAGTGACAAGCCGCATCTCGGCGCCATAACGGAAATGTCGCGGGCCCAAGACAGCGTTGATATGGCCGAAATTGTGTTTGGCAAAGAGGTGATGGAAAGCAACTGCGTTATTCTTGGTAACGTCAACACCAATTCACCCATGCTCGTGGACAAGGTTGTGACAGAGGCCATACAGGTTTATTGCGCGCGCGGGCAAGGGATTATTGTGGTGCCCTTTATACTGAGCGGGGCGATGGGCCCAGCTTCGACAACGGCTTCGGTTACCCAAGCCATGGCGGAAGCCTTGATGGTCTGCGCCTTTTCTCAATTGGTGAAACCGGGCGCGCCATTTGTCCTTGGTAATTTTCTGTCCTCCATGTCGCTAAAATCAGGCGCCCCGACTTTTGGTATGCCAGAGCCGGTTTTGAGCAATTATGTCATCGGACAACTTGCGCGCCGCGCCGGGCTACCTTTACGTTGCGGCGGATCATTGACGGCGGCCAAAATAGAAGATGCTCAGGCGGCTTATGAATCGGCAGATTCCATGCATTCAACTATGTTGGCGGGTGCCAATTATGTCTTGCACGCAGCGGGCTGGCTTGAGGGCGGGCTTTGTACTGGGTTTGAAAAGCTGATCATGGATGCGGATCGATTGGGAAGCTACCAGAAAATTCTCGAACATGGACTGGATGTCTCAGATGAGGCCTTTGCTCGGGATGCGTATGGCGAAGTTGAGCCTGGCGGGCATTTCCTTGGATCCGGCCATACCATGAGAAATTACCAGACTGCCTTTTATGAAGCCAAGCTTTCCGACAGCGAGAATGTTGAAAGTTGGGAAGAGGGCGGCTCGACCGATATGCGTACCCGGGCTTACAAGAAATGGACTGCAATGCTGCACGATTATCAACCGCCTGAAATGGAGGAGAGTATTCGTGAGGCGTTGCAGGACTATATTGCACGACGGAAAGAGGAACTTCCCGACGCTTGGTATTAACGCCACTGATTTTATCCAATCACCGCCGCAGAGACACGGAGACTGCTGATGCCAGAAATTCAAAAAGATACGAGCACGCCGCAAAAAAAGCTGCCTTCTCATGCCAAAGTGGTGGTAATTGGGGGCGGAGTTGTAGGCTGTTCCATACTCTTCCACCTTGCCAAATTTGGGTGGAAGGATGTCGTATTGTTGGAACGCGACGAGTTGACGTCCGGGTCTTCCTGGCATGCGGCGGGGCAGATACATACCCTCAGTTCTGACCCTAATATATCCCGTCTACAGAGCTATACCATCGATTTGTATAAGGAGATTGAGGAAACTTCCGGGCATTCAGTCGGACTTCACATCACCGGCGGATTTTATCTGGCATCGACAAAAGACTGGTACGATTATCTCAAGCGGGAGCGGTCCAAAGCTCGCTATATGGGATTGCATCAGGAATTTATCTCGCCGCAGGAAGTGGCAGATCGTCATCCATTGATTGATCCGAAATATTATCATGCGGCCCTTTGGGATGATCAGGACGGCGATCTGGATCCGTCCGGTGCGACCTATGCTTTTGCCAAATCTGCGAAAGTGCATGGCGCCCAGTATTTTACCCACACACCGGTGACCGCTACCACGCAACGCCCCGATGGATCGTGGGATGTCGCCACCCCAAAAGGCGTTATCAACGCTGAGCACATCGTCAATTGCGGCGGCCTCTGGGCGCGCGAAGTCGGGCATATGCAGGGTATTCACTTGCCTGTGCAGCCTATGGAGCATCATTACCTCATCACCGAGGATATTGATGCCGTTAAAAATCATGGAACGCGTTTGCCCGCCGGCATTGATTATGAGGCGAATATCTATTTCCGTCAGGAACGGCAGGGAATGTTGCTTGGAACTTATGAACCGAAAGGTACCCCTTGGAAAGTGGAGGGTACCCCCTGGGATTTTGGCCATGAACTGCTGCCGCCCGATTTGGATCGGGTCGCGGACAGGCTGGAAATGTCGTTTGAGCGCATTCCCGCGATCGGACAGGCCGGTATCAAGAATTTCATCAATGGTCCGTTCACCTTCGGTCCAGATGGCAATCCAATGATTGGACCCGTTCCGGGCATGAAGAATTACTGGGTCGCGGTCGGTGTTATGGCGGGATTCTGCCAAGGGGGCGGGGTCGGCCTGACCATGGCGGAATGGATGATTGATGGAGAGCCGAGCATTGACGTATGGGCTATGGATGTGGCCCGGTTCGGTGATTTTGCCTCTCCAGACTGGGGCACCATCAAGTCGACAGAGAATTATGAACGCCGATTTGTCATGACCTTTCCCAATGAAACCCTGCCCAAGGGACGTATGCAAAAAACCACGTCCCTGTATGACCGACTGGTCGCGAAAGGAGCATTAATGGGACAGGCTTTTGGCCTGGAACATGCCTTGTGGTTTGCGGATGATCCGGAAAACGCACATGAGGAACCGACATTCAACCGCAACCGTTCCCACGAATATGTTGCACGGGAAATTCGGACAGTAAGGGAGGCTGTAGGTGGCATTGAGATAGCCAATTTTGCCAAGCATGAATTCAAGGGCGCTGGTGCTCGTGGCTTTCTGGATTATATTCTCGCAGGATATGTTCCCAAACCGGGACGGCTGACACTGACACCCATGTTGACACCAAAAGGCAAGCTTTATGGAGATTTGACTGTCGCCTGTCTGGCGGAGGATCATTTTATCATCTTTGGCTCCGGCGCCATGCAAGAAGCCCATCGCCGATGGTTCGAAAAAGATCTGCCGAAAGATGTTTCATACGCCAATGTGTCCGATGATTGGCATGGGATCGCGCTGTCTGGGCCGAAATCCCGGGAGCTTTTGGCGCGCATAACGCGAGATGACGTGTCCGCCGATGCCTTCAAGTTTCGCGATATGCGTCAAACTTTTGTTGGCGGGGTGCCGGTTATTCTCAACCGCATCAGCTTCTCCGGTGAATTGGGGTATGAAATCTATTGTCGCCCGCAATATCTACTGCGCCTGGCAGAGGCTATCGAAGAGGCTGGGCAAGATCTTGGCTATGGTTGGTACGGCGCACGGGCATTGATGTCCATGCGGCTTGAAAAGGGTTGGGGCGTCTGGACACTGGATTTTCGGCCGGACTTCAATGCCGTTGAATCCGGGATGGATGCCTTTATTAATTGGAAAAAAGACTTCGTGGGTAAGCAAGCAACCGAGCAAATTCGAGCAGACGGGATAAGCCGGAAACTGGTGACGATGCTTCTTGATGTGAATGACATTGATGTGTCTAATGATGAGGCAATTTTAAAAGATGGGCAAGCTGTCGGATATGTCAGCTCTGGTGGTTATGCTCATTACGCCCGTAAATCCATGGCTATGGGATATGTGGATATTGTCCATTCGACCCCGGGTACCAAGTTGGACGTGGAGATTCTGGGCGAGCTATATGACGCGGAAATTTTGGGTGCGCCGATTTATGATGCAAATGGCGCAAATATGCGAGCTTAAGGGTAGTATTGTCACCTGTTCTCGATAGAAATGCTACTGCTTGAACGAATGTATATTTAGGGAAAAGATACTGTGGAATCGCGAAATCTTGGTGTAATGGATGAAATGCCTGTTATCTTCTGGGCGAAGAATGAGCAAGGCGTTTACATTTGGGGCAATAAAACCATCCATGAATTTGCAGGCGAGAATGTCGTAGGGAAAACCGACCATGAATTACCTTGGTCTGACACGGCCGATGCGCTGCTTGAACATGACAACAAGGTTCTGGCGGACAATAAACCTGCCTATATGCACGAATTTGTTCATAAATCTTCAAAAGGGGAGGCGACATTGAATGTCTCCAAATTTGTTGGTGAGCTAGACGGGGTTCGCTGTACCTTTGGTATCTCCTTCGTCATCGAAGATTGACGTGACTGGAGTGGCCATAGTGCTAGCGCTGGCGCTGGCGCATTGCCCCTATCACCCGATGCATGATGTTGAGAAATTGAGCGAGTTCTTCAGGCGCTAAACCTGAAAGAGCCTCGGTATTTTGTGCTGCCGCTGCCGCGTAAGCCGGTTCTCGGACGGCCGTTGCTTTTTCTGTCAGCCAAATCAGTTGTGCCCGTGCGTCGGAAGGATGTTTGGTGCGCTTGATCAAACCATCTCGTTCCATGCGGATAAGTGTATTGGCTAACGTGGCCTGTTCAATATCCAGTTTTGCCAGTAGTTCCTGTTGCGTAATACCATCTTGCTCCCAAAGCTCCAATAGTATGGGAAATTGGCCGGTGACGATGCCCAACGGTGCGATGCGTTCCTGAAGGCCCTTGGCGAACAGCCGAGCCATATGGTTGGAGAGATATCCTGCGGAAGTTTCTTTTTCAAAAGTCATAGCTATTTTTAGCACTTGTATAGCTTACTATGCAATATTATATAGTATACTATATAATATTGCATCAATGAAGAAAGAAAGGAGGTTCTCCATGAAAACCAAGATTCATGCCGCCGCCGGAATAATCGGATTCTTGATAATTGGAATATTCTGGACGTCGACCGTTTACAGTGAACTGTTTGGCAGCAATGACGATATCGCCCTGGTCAAGTCAATGGTATTGCAGGGAATGTTTATTTTGATTCCCGCCTTAATGATTGCCGGAGGATCAGGGGTTGCCTTAGGGCGCAGGCGCATTGACGCCCTGGGGATAACCAAGAAAAAGCGTATGCCTTTCATCGCAGCTAACGGATTGTTGATACTGTTGCCGGCGGCCATTTACCTGCAGTCAAAGGCCTCAGCGGAGAGTTTTGACGAATATTTTTATATTGTGCAGGGACTTGAGTTTATAGCCGGCGCGACGAATTTTATACTAATGGGTTTGAATATCCGCGATGGCTTTTCCATGACTCGGGCCCGTCGGCTAAACAAAAACCATATTCTTTGAAAATAGTTCTTGCATTAATGCGAATGATTATCATTATTAAAAAAGGCATCCCTTTATCCGAGATTGACTATGAAATTTAATGAAGACGTTCCGAACCATCTCAAAGACCTATTCTATCCAGAGCAATTGACGCTTTGGGGTATCCGTATTTGGTCTGACGGATATCGACAAAATTACTCTCCTTATGCAACTTTACGTGAAGCCTATCAGCGAGCGAAATGCTTTAACGGATTGATGGCGCTTGATAATCTGCTGACACTTATTATTTCCGGCCATAGTCGGGCGGTGGACATTCGCTGCCCCTGTTGCGGCGGAATATCCGACGATGAATGGCGGATCCTGCAGGCCATCGCGTTGGTGCAGGCGGGGAAAGAAGAAAAAGTTCCACAGTTGATCTCGCATTTTTTGGAACCCGCGACGGTGCGTGTCGCTCAATCAGGTATCGTTAGTTGGGCGCAGGAACTGTCAGACAGATCGCTTGTTTTACCTTTACGTCCGTGGGCCCTGCATCAAGTGGAACCAAATTATGCCGCAGCAGAAAAAAGAGCATCATTTCGGGTCATAACCAATCCTTCCAAGACGGTGTTGCATTAAGGCGTTTGCGCGCCACAAAATTTGTACAGCCGGTTATAAGCTGTTATGTTTTTTAAAAGAAAACATAGATTTTTGGATTGCATTTCATGACGCGTACAACGCCGAAGACCAAGTCCCCCATAAATTGGCAATCTCAGGTCTATGACATTCTGAAGGAATTTCATGTCAAACATATGGCTTATGTGCCGGACGCGGGCCACGCCACAGCAATCGACAAATTTGAAGCCGATAATGAAGTAACGTCCGTTGTTCTGACGACGGAAGAAGAAGGGATCCCGTATCTTGCAGGTGCCAGCCTTGGCGGTGATCGCGGTGTTTTGCTTATGCAATCGAGTGGCGTCGGCAATTGTATTAATATGCTGTCCCTACAAAATAATGCACGGTTTCCGCTCTTAATGCTGATTACCATGCGAGGGGATTGGGCAGAATTTAATCAATGGCAAAATCCCATGGGGCAAGCAACTGAAGCGGCGCTAAATCTTATGGGGGTCCGCACATGGCGCGCAGATAGACCAGAAGAAGTAGAACCGCTGGTGCGTGGTGCGGCAACCATGGCGTTTGACGGGGATCAGGCCTGCGCGGTGTTACTCGGCCAACGACTAATCGGAAAAAAAGAGTGGACGAAATAAAATGACAGAAGCTCTTTTGAAACGCCGGGACGTAGTTGCCGAATTACTGAAAGACCGCGCTGAGACGATTGTGGTCACCGGATTAGGGTCTTCATCTTATGATGTGATGGCGGCGGGGGATCATGATTTAAACTATTATCTTTGGGGTGCCATGGGTGGTGCGGCCATGGTTGGTTTGGGCCTGGCGAAATCCCGTCCCAACCATAATGTGCTGGTGGTCACCGGCGATGGTGAGATGCTGATGGCCATGGGTGCCTTTGCCACCATTGCGGTGCAGGCGCCGAAAAATCTAACCATCGCTATTCTCGATAATGGTTATTACGGTGAAACCGGTATGCAACTCAGCCATTCAGGCCGCGGAGTGGAGCTGGATAAGGTCGCAGCAAGTGTCAAGTTTGACTGGACGGCAAGAATTACGGATATGGCCGGAGTAGCAGACTTGCGCCGACGGGTGCATGCCCGGGATGCCCTAAATTGTGCGGCCATCGCTATAGATGCGGTTGAGGTGGAACGGGTGCTCCCGTCGCGAGACGGCGTCTATATCAAGAACCGGGTAAAGGCGGCATTGGGCCAAATTTTATGAATAAGCGCAGAGGTCAAGAATGGAGATGAAACTCAAAGCTGTACGTCGCGTGGTGACCGGTCATAACGAGGCGGGGCATAGTGTGATTGAAGAAGACGGCGTTTCGCCAGCCATCAAAACTATCGCCGTCCGTCCAGGATACGCCGTCACCAATATCTGGCGGACAGGCAAAGCACCCTCCGATGTGTTGGCGGTAGACGATATTATTGACCATCACGGTGTGATGCCACCTGAGATGGGCACGGTCATTCGGGCAATCGACATACCGCCGGAAATGGAAGATCCTAATGAGTTGCGCAAGGTCATGGAAGAAACCTTTAAATCGCTGTATCCGGACGCTGACCATGCACCTAGCGATACACGGCACTACGGTATGCACAGGACCAACACTGTGGATTATGCCATTATTGTTGAAGGCGAGCTTACCGCAGTTATGGATGAGGGGGAAACAGTCCTAAAAGCTGGAGATATTCTGATCCAACGGGGAACAAATCATGGCTGGGCGAACCGTTCTGATGCCATGTGCCGGGTGGTTTTTGTTCTCGTGGATGGACGTTGAGTTGTCTATTCAGAAGAATTAAAAGGTGTAATTGGCACTCGATAAGACCGCGTATAGTCTTCTATGAGATGCATTTAACCGGTTAAATATGGATTGTGAATTTTTATCTAATTGAATACAAAAAATCAATTAGTTATGGTGCTAATCTAAACCATATAATTAAAAGAACCTTCGGTATAAGGGGCGAAATTGGACAGAAATTAGACTGATAACTGGTAAGGAAATTAATTCTGTGCCGGGCCTGTGGATCCTCTGATAACGATATCGCCTTTGAGGGGTTGTTCTTTTCGGATCCCTTTTTCCTCAAATATCTGTTCAAGGGCGGTTTGCGCCAGCAAGTCCGTTGGCTGGCGAACGGTCGTTAATCGCGGTACGACGAGACGGGCCAGGGAAATATCGTCAAAGCCGGTTACAGAAAGTTCTGATGGAACGTCGATTTTCAAATCGCGGGCGGCGCGTAGCACGCCAATGGCGAGCTGATCACTAGCGGCGGCTATGGCAGTTGGGCGCCCGGAAGCGGATGACTGCAAAATCTGACGGCCGATATCTTCGCCATGCTCATAGTCGAACTGACCTTCGAGCACTTGCAAAGTAAAAGGATCATCCGCATGTCCCAGTGCTTTGATACGGGAAAGAAAGCCGTCTTTGCGGGACCGACCTACTTCTGTGTTCTGGGGCCCGGCAATGTAGGCAATATTACGATGGCCCAAACTATATAGGTGATCGGCGATTTTTGCCGATCCGTCCGAATGGTCTGTGGCGATAAGAGGATATCGCTCGAACCGCCTGTCGAGAGAGATGATGGGCACAATTGTGTCATAGCCCAACGCACCTGTGTCTGAGGCGGCAACAACAATTACGCCGCGCGGCGCATGGTCAAGCAAAGCAGATATTTGCTTGCGCTCTGTTTCCTCGTCATCATGAGAATTTGCCAGCATCACCGAATGATTACGTTTCGCAGCTTCCGTCTCGATGCATTTTGCCAGTTGGGCAAAAAACGGATTGGTGATGTCAGGGACTACTAGACCGACAACGGCAACCCGGCTTGTCCGCAATGCGCGTGCCGCAAGGTTGGGTTTATAGTCCAGCTCCTGCATGGCTTTTTGTACCCGCTCTTTCAGGGGCTGTTTTACGGTTTCGTTCTTGGATAATACGCGTGAGACGGTGCCAACGGATACACCTGCCCGCTTTGCAACATCTCTTACCGTTGTCATATGGCGCTCTCCAGCAAGGGGTGTAATTTTTCTAGCGTTCGCATTACAATACTATATCAAGAAATTTGTGGTTCATGCCATTTCATCGCGAGAACATCTTCTTTTATGGGAATGGCCTCCGAGGCGCCTTTTTTTGTTGTCGTTAAGGCGGCGGCAAGCATGGCAAAACGGATCGCCTCTTCATCTGGTAAGTGGTCAACATACGCCGTAGCCAAAGCGCCGTTGAAGCAGTCTCCCGCGGCAACCGTATCGACTGATGTCACTTTTGGCGCCGCGAGTTTCCCGCTGGACGAGGGCAGCGCCCAAGCAACGCCTTTTTCTCCCATGGTGACAATCGCCCCACGCGCACCCAAATTCCGGACAGCTTTGGCAGCCCCTAAGGCATCTTCAAGGGTCGCAGGTTTTTCGCCTAGAAGAACATGGACCTCTTCGGCATTCGGTGTCAGGATATCGAACGCGGAATGGGTGCGAGCTGGCCACCGCTCGCTCGGGGCTGGAGCCGGATCCATTACCACCAAGGCGCCGTTTTCACGTCCCAACCTGGCAGCGGCAAGGGAGGCAACCAGCGGTATTTCGTTTTGCAGCAGGATAACCTTGGCGGCGGCAAACAACGCAGCGTGTTTGTCGATATGCGCAGCTGTCAGGTAATTATTGGCGCCAGCCGCGATCCGGATGACATTCGACCCGTCAGAGACCACATCAATAAAGGCCAAACCAGTTGAGATGTCGGCTAGGGGTTCAAACTGCAGGGAAATGTTTGATTTTTGCAGGGCCCGTTTGGCATCCTGCCCAAAACTGTCATCGCCAACGGCGCCGATCATAGTAACAGCGCATCCTAAGTTGGACGCGGCGACACTTTGATTAGCCCCTTTGCCACCCAAGGATATTTTCGTTTCTTGTGTATTAACCGTTTCCCCGACCCGAGGCCAGTCAATCAGGTAATTGGTGAAATCAATATTCACGCTGCCGACGACGATCACATCCGTCAAAACGCCACCCCGCTGACTAAAATAATATTGGCGTACGGGGTGACTTCGCCAGTCCGGATGATTGCTTTTGCCTGTGAGGAGCGACGTTTGAAGTCTTTATGCGAAATGCTCTGAAAGGAGATCTGCTGGTCACATTCTTTCGACCAGACTTCTAGTTCCTTTTGCATATCCTTGACCAGTTCGGGACCGGCTTCGGAGGCGTGAAGCGCGGATTCAATAACCAGCTCCGTGCGCAAGGCGCTCAACACATCGAAAAACCCGGGGAGGCCAGGAACGATCGCCAAATCGATTACTTCCACATTGTCCGGCATCGGCAAACCGGCATCGGCAACAATGATTTCGTCCAGATGCCCGAGCCGAGCGACGAGGGCACTTAGGTGTCGGTTTATGAGGGTTGTTCTTTTCATCGGGACATATACTTCGCGCGATAATGATCAAGAATGACGGCGATAATGATGACAACTCCGGTAATCATCTGGCGCATAAAATCATTGAGCCCGATCAGGATCAGGCCGTTGGCCAGGACTCCAATGATGAAAGCGCCAAGCAAGGTGCCAATGATGGATCCGCGGCCCCCGCTCAAGCTGGTGCCGCCAATGATGACCGCTGCGATGGCGTTTAACTCAAATCCAATGCCGGCAATCGGGCTGGAAATATTCAGTCGGGCCATATAGACAATGGCGGCAATTCCGGCTGTCAAACCGCAGATGGCAAAGGCAGCAACCTTGTACCAAAAAACCGGATGCCCGGCCAATCGCACCGCTTCTTCATTATTACCAATGCCATACAGCAATCGTCCAAAGACTGTCCGATTAAGGATAAACCAGGCGATTAAAACAAGAACCAATGCCACCAGAAACACGACGGGAATGCCGAATAGTAACGCCGAGCCGAATTCTTCGAAAGCGAATGGAAAGGAATAAATGGTTTTAGCGTCGGATACGTGGAGCGCCGCGCCGCGCGCAATGTTGAGCATTCCCAGGGTGATAATAAAAGACGGCAAGGCCCAATAGGCACTGACCAGGCCATTGATTAAGCCGCAAGCAACACCGGCGAGTAAAGCAGCACCGATGGCGAGGATGATCAGCTCGGTCGGACCCATGCCGGGTATGGTAATCGCCTTGCCGGCAACCACCGCCGCGAACGCCATCACGGAACCCACAGACAGATCGATGCCGCCAATCAGGATAACAAATGTCATTCCAACGGCCAGTATCATATTGATGGTGATCTGGGTCAGGATATTGGTCAGGTTATTGGGACTGAGAAAATGCTCGGTAAAAACCGAGAAAAAAAGAATCAGAGCAATTAGGGCGAGGCCGATCCCGGCGCTATTGACAATAGAGCGGACGGAAATACCGCGCCGATCCCTGTCTTCTGCTGGATCAATGGATGGCAGCACTGGGGTCTCCTCCGACATTCATATTTTGACCGTAGGCCAGTTTGAGGATGCTTTCCTCGGAAAAATCAGGGCGCGCCAGAGCGCCGCTGACACGGTGGCCTGCCATAACAAGAATACGGTTTGACAAGGTCATTAATTCTGGCAATTCTGACGAGACAATGAGAAGGGCAACGCCTTCACGGGCCAAGCCCTTCAGGATTGAATAAATCTCAGCTTTCGCACCGACATCAACACCGCGGGTGGGCTCGTCTAGGATAAGAACCTTCGGATTGCGTGCCAGCCACTTGGCCAGAACAACCTTCTGCTGGTTGCCGCCGGATAAACTAGAAGTGGGGTCTGTCAACTTACCATATTTAAGTTTAAGCCGCTCACTGCCGTTACGGGCCATTTGGGTTTCTTCGGGAAATCGCAGCAATCCGTATGACGACAGCTTCTTTAAACTGGCCAGCGAGATATTAGCGGCGATGGACATATCAAGGATAAGTCCCTCATCTTTACGATCTTCGGTCACAAAGCCGATACCAGAAGCGATGGCGTCCCGGGGACTTGAAAAACTTACCTGTTGCCCATCCCGCGCGATGGTACCTGAGCGAACTGGGTCGGTACCGAAAATACCGCGCAGCAATTCCGTCCGGCCTGCGCCGACAAGCCCGGCAATACCAAGGATTTCACCATACCGTAAGTCAAAAGTGATTCCTTCGTCACGCGGGTTTTTTGCGACACAAAGATCTTTGACGCTAAGGGCGATATCATCTCGGATATGGGTGTCCAATCCGGTTTCCATTTCCTGCGCCAGTTGGCGACCGACCATATGTCGGACAACGCCGTCAGGCGTCGTATCCGAGATATTTTCTGTAGTGATGGTGATGCCGCTTCTGAAGACTGTGACCCGATCACAAATGGCGAAGACTTCATCCAGATGATGCGAGACAAAAACCACGGTCACACCTTTTGTCTTGATGCCCTCTATGATTTTGAACAATCGCTTTGTTTCCCGTTCCGTCAGGGTAGCTGTCGGTTCATCGAGGATTAATATCTTACTGTCCGATTGCAGAGCCCGGGCAATTTCTATGAGTTGCTGATGGGCAATGCCAAGCGTTTCCACGGGGGCTCTAATATCTACATCCTGCATACCGACGGCATCCAGTGCGACCCGCGCACGACGGTTCATCTCACGGCTATTGAGTAAGCCGAACCGGTTGCGGGGCAGGGCTTCGATGGAAATATTCTCGGCGACGCTCAAATGATTGAGGAGGTTAAACTCCTGATGCACGACTTGAATGCCGGAGGATTTCGCATCGTGCGGACTAGTAGGAGAATAGGGGACACCGCTAAGCGAAATCGTCCCTTCATCAAAGGGAAAGACCCCAGAAAGAATTTTGATCAACGTGGATTTTCCAGCTCCGTTTTCGCCGACGAGAGCATGGACTTCTCCGCGTTTTAGGGAAAAACTTGCCCCGTCCAGCGCCTTGACTCCGCCAAAATGCTTCTTCAACCCGTCGACATAGAGGAAGTATTCAGCTTCTGTCGATGAATGTTGATCGGAAAGCAGCCCAGATGCCATCAATCAGTTCCCATATTTGTTGATTTAGCGGAACTCTAAATAGTTCCCGCACCTTTGGCCAGCCTTGACCAATGAAGCGGGACGGGAACTATTCCAGGGAGGTTACTTTTTCGTAACGAGCTCAATCGGCGTTTTAACCCAACCGGTTAATTTTGGGCCGCCGGCAATGACGTCCAATGCGAGATCGATAGAGTTTGCTGCCATTGCCTGACCAAACTGATCAACGGTTGCAAGCATGCGTCCATCGGAAATCATTGGTCCGACTGCTGGGATGTTGTCGAACCCAACAACGGTGATATCTTTTCGGCCGGCAGATTCCAGAGCTTTGACAACACCTATTGCCATTGAATCATTGGCGGCCATGACACCCTGTAAATCAGGATGCGCTGTCAGCATAGTTGAAAAGACTGCGTTGGCTTCTTCAGTTTCCCAATGGGCGGTGCGGCTGTCGAGAAGATTCATTTTATATTCTGAGACAGAAGCTTCGAAACCAAGACGGCGTTCATTGGCGTTATCGGCGCCAGGATTACCTTCAATAATGACAACTTTCGCGCCTTCACCCAGCATTTTGCCGAGAGCATCGCCAGCTAGCTTGGCCCCACCGCGGTTATCCGGTCCGACAAAGGCCAGTTCAATGCCTTGCTGCTTTTTCGCTTCGGCGTCCAAAGATACGTCAAAATTGATGACGACGATGCCGGCGGCCATGGCTTTTTTGAGTGGGCGCACCATCGCTCTCGAATCGGCGGGGGCAATGACGATGGCATCGACACCCTGTGTGATGAAGTTTTCAACCGCGTTGATTTGGGATTCAAAATCCGTTTCGTTTTGCATGCCAACGGCCCGCAATTCGTAATCGCCTCTTTCTTTTTCATGCTGCTTTGCGCCTTCCAGCATGTTCTGGAAAAACTCGTTAGCCAATGATTTCATTACCAAACCAACGACGGGCTTGTCGGCTGCCTGTGCGGTTCCGGTAAGAAGGGCGATACCGGTAACGGCAATCGCGGCAAATTTCATTAGTTTCATGTTAACCTCCCTCATTTTTTTAGGTTATGCGTTTTAAATTTTGTAATGTCCTGTGTGACTAGAATAAGTTGAGCATGGCCCTTCAAAGCTGTCAATATGAAACGTTTCAAAAATATGAATGCATTCATAAATTTTCGACAAATAGGGAAATAATGGTAACTAACTATTTGTTTTTAAGCCAGTATTTACAATCCGCTGTCTCATTAACATCGGATCCACAGCTTTTCTTGATTTTTGCTTAAGCGATATACTGCCATTCAATTAATAGAGAGATTGTTTGCTGCCCTATAAGCCGAGGTCCGAAAGTCCTGGATGGTCATCAGGCCGAAGGCCCTGTGGCCAATGGAATTTTCGATCGGTTTCCAGGATTGGTAAGTCGTTGATACAGGCGAACCGGTTTTGCATCAGGCCAGAGGGGGCAAACTCCCAGTTTTCATTGCCGTAGGACCGGAACCAGTTGCCACTATCGTCATGCCATTCATAAGCATAACGAACGGCAATACGGTTTTCCGTGAAAGCCCAGAGCTCCTTGATCAGGCGGTAGTCCAGTTCCTTGATCCATTTACCGGTAAGAAAAGCCTCGGCTTCGGCGCGATTTTTTATAAAGATGGAACGGTTTCGCCATTTGGTATCCAATGTATAGGCCATCGCGACCTTTGCCGCGTCACGACTGTTCCAGCCATCTTCGGCGAGACGAACTTTTTGGATGGCAGTTTCGCGACTAAAAGGTGGGAGAGGGGGACGTGTTTCCAAAAGATATTCCTTTCTCAATTTTAGAGGTCCAGCTCAATAACATCAGATCCTTTCGCGGGGACAGAGCAACAAAGAAGGACTTCGCCCTCAGTCACGGTGGCCGTCGGTTTTTTGCGATATGCAACACGGCCTGATTTGATCTTGGTGGCGCAGGAGCCGCATTTCCCATCTCTGCAACTGAACGCCGGGGACAGTCCATGGTTTTCTGCTGTTTCCAGCAAGGTGGCATCTCCAGCATTCCAACGTTGCTCAAAACCCGAAGCGGCGAAGGTGATGATACTGAGCTCCGCTTCCTCTTCCGGCTCAAATATCGCCGCTCCTTCATCTGGTCGACGAAGAAGAGAGGCGGGGCCAAAGGCTTCAGCAAAAATACGTGCATCTCGTACCCCCAAACCACGCACCGTATCATACATGGCTTGCATAAACGCGGGCGGACCACAAAGGTAGAAATCGTAATCATCCAGACCAAGGGCTTGGCGGAAGGCATCTGCTTGGATGCGTCCACGGCCGTTAAAATCAACACCGGGTTTTTCGTCTGCCGCCGGGCTGGAGATAAAAGAATAATACTTAAGCGCCCCATCAGACCGCTGTTGCAACAGATTAAATAGATCACTGAAGGCGCGTTGCTCCGTCGTCTGGGCCGAATGGAAAATAGTGAGAGGGCGCATATGCCGGGTACGTACCCCTTCACTGACCACATGCAGTGCCATGGACATCATGGGGGTAATGCCAACACCACCGGCCAGCAAAACAGCGGGCCGGGTTTCAGCTGGATCAATAAAGAAGTCTCCGCGCGGTGCCTTGGCTTCTACAATATCACCTGGTTTTAAGGTGTCGTGCAGGTGGCGGGAGATATGGCCGTTATCTTCACGCTTGACGGAAATCCGGTAGAAATCCTCTCCTGGTGCGGAAGAAACCGTGTAAGTGCGAATTATCGGATCGGCATTTTCCACAGTCGTCAATCGCAACGTTAAATATTGCCCGGCTTCAAATGGCAACAGGGTGTGACCATCAGCTGGCTCGAAATAGAAAGATCGAATGACGGAACTTTCATCCTTGATGCGGGCGAGGCGATACGGGCGCCATTCTTCGCGTTTGGCTTCTGCTGCCTTGAGGGCTTGGGCTTGCGCCCAACTTCCTGTCATCTTCGAATGCGGTGAATAGTCAAAGAACTTTGCGCGGAAAGGCAACGCAGCAGGTAATCGTATGCCGTGATCCAGAGTAAAACGCCAGGACCGTTCGGATCCTTTGAAGCCGGTCATGGTTTCGTCCTCGTCCCATAACAGCTCGACGCCGCCTGTAAGCAGTAGCAAGTCGCCTGTGTTGAAATCCATAAACGTCAGGCCGGCCTTCGGGTTGAGAAGGAAATTGCCAAAAGTGTTGAAATGGTAGTTTCCGGGAAAATCTGGAATTGTCAGGGTATTGCCTTCAATTTTTATAAATCCCGGCATTCCCCCGCGATGGGAGACGTCGACGCCTTCAATCTCCGGCTGGTTTTTGGGGGTGAGATAGCTCGAGACAAAGAAAGTATCGGCATTCTGGATCAATTGAGTAGCCGCAGGATCGAGGCTGGCAAAAGTTTCTGCGATTTGATTGTCGGACGGCATTTGTGGATCGCGGACGAATTCGACTGAACGGTTCTGGATATATTGTGGGCAGTTGCCGAAAGATTGATCTACCTTCACCGAAAAATGTGATGGGGTGGTTTCTTCAATGCGACCATTCATCCGATTACGATTACGGTTCATCAGATCAATACCAAGCAATCCTAGCGGGGCACCAGCGCGCGTGAGGCTGTTAGTTAGCGGGTCGCCTTGCGGGGAGGCAGCTTTGACTTGCAATATTTTGGGATCAGGGGAGGAGACGAACCCCGGATGGCCAGACAGGATCGATACCCAGGGCCATCCTGCATCATCAACATTTCCGACCACGAGAAAAGGAAGCTGTGCAAAGAAATCACGATGCTGGTCCGGCATATAGTCGCGGATGACACGACGTCCAAACTTCTCCATCGAATCCCGTTTGCCGGTGCGGGATTGAAGTTCTTGTTCGCCCGTATGAAAAGGCGAAACGACGCCGTCTTGATCTGTTGTGATTTGCATAACCTGTCTCCTTTGCTGCTGGGGCGGGCTGTGGTGATCGTTGTATCCTGTGTAAAGCGGGGCGCTTTGAAAACCACGATCACTATGTTAGTAAGACAGCCTTAAGCGACGAGACCTACTTTGGTTTCAGGCATGGGAATAAATCCGTCGAGCGCCTCGATATTGGCCAGAAGACGGCGGACGTTTACATAAGGTTCCAACGAAACATTTCCTTCGGGGGCATGAGCCGTATAACTGTAAATAGCGATATCGGCAATTGTCGGCGCCTCTCCGACGAGGAAATTTCGCCCCTCCATATGGGCGTCCAGCTTGGCCAGAACCTTGGCCGCGGTGGCTTGGGTGAAGTCAGCGTCAAGCGGGGCGCCAAATACTGTGATCAATCGCGCAGCAGCGGGCCCAAAGGCCAGCTCACCTGCGGCCAAAGTCAGGAATTTCTGGATTTCTGCTTCCAGTTTCGGATCCATCGGCAGGTAAGATGGGGCATATTTGCGAGAGAGATACACCAGAATGGCATTGGAATCCGCGATAACATTGTCGCCATCTTCGATCACAGGCACCTGACCAGCCGGGTTCAGCGTCAGGAACGGTGCTTGCTTGTGCTCGCCTGAGGCCAGATCGACAAAGATGACTTCATGCGCGATGCCAGCAAGGCTGGCGAACAACTCGATACGATGAGCATGACCGGAGAGAGGGAAGCTATGGATTTTTACGGCGTTTGACATGAGGTCGTCCTTCCAAGGAGTGTTAAGGGGTTTGTGTTTGATGACCCTTACATAGCATTCGGATGTAGCGTTGATAATATGCCTAAATTAGGATATATTATGTACGTAACGGAGATAATAGATAGGCGGTAGGCGGGAATTCAATGGATACAATCGACGGCATGCGGACCTTTGTAGCGGTTGCCGGGCAGAAATCCTTTACCGGCGGCGCGGGTCAGCTAGGCATCAGCACGAAATTGGCCAGCAAATATGTTCGTCAGTTGGAAGAGCATCTGGGCGCTCAGCTGTTCAACCGGACGACCCGCAGTGTCACCCTGACGGATACCGGGACTGCCTATTTGGAGCGGTGCCTGCCTTTGCTGGATCAATTTGATGAGCTGGAAGGGTTGGTACAGGAACGGCAATCAGAGCTGGCAGGTCCCATCCGCATCACGGCGCCAACGGGATTTGGCAGTCGAGAACTGGTTACAGCTTTGCGCCCATTTCAGGAACAACATCCAAAAGTGTCTTTCGATTTGCGTTTGTCCGATCAACAGGTTGGAATTATAGAAGGAGGCTTTGACTTGGCCATCCGTTTCGGTGAATTGAAGGATTCCAGCCTCATGGCCCGGAAGTTGATGGATATGCGAATGGTGGTTATCGCTTCGCCGACCTATTTGGCGGGACATGGGGAACCCAGACATCCAAGTGCGCTGGAAACTCATCATTGCCTGATCCAGTTAACTTCTGCTGATCCGTATAACTGGAAATTTCGGATTAATAGGGAAGTGGTTGCCTTCCCGGTCGATGGTCCTTTCCATGTCAACTCACCGCGGGCAATTGCCCATATGGCGGTGGGCGGCACAGGAATTGGTATGTGTCCGCATTATTCTGTAGAGCCGTTTCTGAAGGAGGGAAGTTTGCGGGTCCTGTTTGAAGAAGAAGAGGCGACTGAAATTACGTTGTATGCCGTGTACCCGCCGGGACGGCATCTGACGGCGCGCATTCGGGCCTTGATCAACCATTTGGCTGAAACTTTTCGGGCGTAAATATTCAGTGGTGAAAGGATGTGATTACAGCGGGATTTATGAACCGCCCTTTTTATGTCATAAGGAGAGTGGGTTTGCGCTTTCTCTTTGGCACAGGGCATAGAGGTTGAAATGGTACTTTGGATTAGCATTATCTGCGTTGGTTTGGCGGGAATAATCGGTTTCTCCGCCCATCGCGCCAGTTTATGTTCGGTCCGGGCTGTGGAAGAAATGCTGACCACCCGGCGCGGCTTCATGGTTGCAAGTTTTGTGAAATCATCCTTGTGGGTGATGGGTGCGACGCTCTTGATCACCTTGTTCGTACCAGTTGATGTCATGATGACGGTGGGCAAGGAGCTAACTCTTTTGACTCTGGTGGGTGGATTGCTCTTCGGCGTTGGCGCGACCCTAAATGGCGGATGCGCCTTCTCCACATTAACCCGGCTTGGCGGTGGCAATATGGGAATGCTGGTCTCTCTGGTCGGATTTGTTGTCGGCGCTGCATTGCTTGAACTGGTGCCGCTGGGGAGCTTCGCACCTGTGGCATTGGATACCCAATCCGGAATGTCGCTGTTGTCCAGCTGGCATCTACCATTGGCCATCCTGTTGTCTTTGTGGATGATCTGGGAACTGGTGAAGTTGCGGCGTAGTTTGAGCCCTTCGGGATGGAAAAACAAAGTGACGGCGGCACATTACCGGCTATCCATGGCGGCATTGTTGATGGGGGTGAGTAACGCCATCCTCTATGTGTTTGTGGGAACCTGGCCTTTTACCTATGTGCTGGGCCAAACCGCCCGTAGTGCAGCGACTGGCGGCGCAGTCCCGGCTACCATTTATTGGTTGCTATTTGTGGCGCTGGTTGTCGGGGTGTTTGTATCGGCATGGCAAGGGCGGCGCTTTCGGCTGACTTTGGCCCCCAACCGGCAATGGCTGAACTATTTGTTTGGCGGGGTATTAATGGGCGCTGGCGCCGGTTTTATTCCAGGCGGTAACGATATGCTGGTCTTTCAGGGGCTGCCCTCCCTATCACCCCATGCTTTGCCGGCATTAGTTGCCATGATGATTGGTATAGCGCTTACCCTGACATTAATGCGCTTGCTGGGTCAGAAAATTCCCACCATTGATTGTGCGAATGATATCTGTACGGTTGACGACGAATAGACGGTGTCGGCGGACACAAACCGGTCAACTAAGCATATACGCGGGTCATAAAAAGTCTATAATCTGAACAATGCTTTGCGTTCCCGCATTCGCATTTGTTCCACAAATTCAATCAGGAGAAACCCGCCCGGGTTTACCGCATGTCCAAAGAAAAAAAAGAAACAGAAAACACGCGACCCGCGCGTCCCTGGCTTGGCCTGCTGGCCGCCTCGACCATTGTTATCATCTGGTCGGGATGGCTGGTGACCAGCCGCGCCGGCGTACAATCAAGTCTGACCGTCTATGATTTGCTGGCCTTTCGCTTCGGTATTGCCAGCCTGTTTGCCTTACCCTTTGTGGTCTATGCCAGACCTTGGCGCCATATGACATTTCAGCAGCTCTGGGTAACGACGGCCGTGATCGGGCTGCCTTATTCACTGATCATCTTCAGCGCCTTTCATGACGCACCGGCAGCCCATGGAGCCGTGTTCATGAATGGCATGCTGCCCGCATTGATCATGCTGCTGGGGTATATCTTGTTCCGGGAAAAACCGACGTCGCAACATATTTTGGGTGCGGTCCTGATTATCATCGGTGCCGGCTTCGCCGCCTTTGGGATCGCCGGATTTGATATCGCCACGACCTGGTTCGGCGACCTTCTCTTTATTGCGGCTGCTAGTTTGTTCGCCATCTACATGATCCTCAACCGGGTCTGGCACTTGTCCGTGACACAGATCTGGCTCTGTGGTTCGGTTCTCAATGCAATTCTGTTTTTGCCCATTTACTTTTTGTTCCTGCCTTCCGGCATCAGCGAGACACCGATGGATCAGCTCTGGTTCCAGATGGGGTATCAGGGGATTGTTCCCAATATCATTGGCCTGGTTCTTATCTCCGTCGCCGTGCGCAATATTGGTCCGTCGGTAACCGCGGCCCTGATGTCCGGTGTGCCGGGAATTGGGGCGTTTCTGGCTTATATCTTTCTTGGAGAAACACCAACAGGGTTCGGCATAATCAGTTTTATGATCCTGACCCCAGGCATCATCATTGCAAGCTTGCCCAGTTTGCGGAATGCGAGGACACCGGGCCTAACCAATCCGCGGTAACTGGCTGAGTTCTAGGCTGTGGTTTTGAATTCTACTCATTGGCTTCGCGGTTGGATTGGGCATAGCCATCTCAATTTTGAGGAGTTTTCACCGTATAGTCATAACGCCTTACCCACTTAAAGGCGTTCTGTTTATGATGGGGGAGGATTTTACGATGGAGGTATTTGTTTCGGCTTTTTCGTGAAATGGATCTAACAGCTCGTCAAGCTCCTGGATTGTTTTTAGGGCAAGGCGGGCAATAAAGCAATCATCACCGGTGACTTTGTCGCAGGACGTAAATCGTGGTTCTTCTATGATCATTTTTTCGACCAGGTGCAAGTTACTGGGGCGGGGTTTTATCCGAACGATTGCTTCCAGTTGGTAGCCGAGGGCGTGCTTATCCAGATCGATGGTGAATTTTCGAATGAAGCCACGGTCTTCCAACCGCCGAATTCTGTCCTTGACGCTGGGAGCAGACATGCCGACCATCTGGGCAAGCTCACTTATACTCATCCTGCCATCTGCCTGCAGGTTCCGAAGGATAGTTAGGTCCATCGGATCAAGAGGGATTTTATTTTCAGAGGTCATTTTTGTTATTTACCTTATGATTAGAAGGCTTTTCTAGAAAAAAATGTTATTAATCTATGTAGTATGCGGAATAAAACTCTTATGTTCAAGGTAATAGTTGACCCGTAGGATGGAGATTGAAGATGGATGTATTGAAAATAGCTGCTTTTGCCGATGGAAGTGAAGGCGGTAACCCGGCCGGTGTCGTTTTATGCGACGAACTTCCGGCGCCGGAAGTTATGCAGGCGAGCGCCGCGGAAGTGGGATTTTCTGAAACGGCGTTTGCGGCGTTAGAAGAGGATAAAAAATCATGGCGGGTGCGGTATTTCTCACCGGAATCTGAAGTTCCTTTTTGTGGTCACGCAACCATTGCACTTGGCGCAGCCTTGGCTGAGAAAAAGGGTGCGGGCAAATACATGCTGCGACTGAACGATGCGGAAATCAGTGTCGAAGGTGCGGCGGCCGGTGATCAATTTGCCGCGGCCTTACAATCCCCTCCCACGAGGAGCGAGAAACTGGATGCTTCTGAAATAGAGGCGACGCTCGCGTTGTTTGGATATGACAAGTCGCAATTGGATGAAACGATCCCGCCCGCGCGGGTCCATGGCGGTGCAGATCATTACGTCTTTTCTCTTCGCAGTCGCGAGGATCTTCAGGCAATGCAGTATGATCTCGAAGCGGGGCGGCAATTTATGAGAAAGCGCGGACTGATTACGATCATGTTGGTGTATCGTCAAGACGATCAGCTTTTTCACGTGCGCAACGCTTTTGCGTCTGGCGGCGTTTTGGAAGACCCGGCAACCGGAGCCGCCGCTGCAGCCTTTTCCGGGTATTTGCGGGATATAGACTGGCCCCACGGGGGAAAGCTTAACATCATACAAGGCGAAGATATGGGCGCCCGTTCGTTGATTATGGCTGAATTTGGCCCTGAGCCTGGTAGTTCAATCAGAGTATCCGGGGCAACGCGGGACATAAATTAAGAGCGCTCAGCGTTGCCCAAATCGACAACGCCGCCTTACTCTGCGGCTTCGCGGTTGTAATGGGCGTAGCCATCGCGATTTTGTGGGGTTTTCATACCGAGGATGGATCCGGCGATTTGCGTGCGCAAGATTTCCGCGGTGCCGCCGCCAATGGTGAACATGCGGGCATCGCGGGCCATGCGCTCCAGCGGCAGGTTGCGGGAATATCCCATTGCTCCGTGGATTTGCAGGGCTTCGTTGGTAACTTTGATAGCGGTTTCGGAGGCCATAACTTTTGCTTGCGCGGCGGCGCGCATTTCTGGAAAGCCGTCTCCGGCTCCGGCTGCGGCATTATGGATCAAGGCGCGCGATGCCTCCAACCCAATTGACATATCCGCCAGCTTCCATTGCAGGCCCTGAAACTCGGCAATGGGGCGGCCGAACTGGTGGCGTGATTTGGCGTAGTCCAGGGCCAGTTCATAGGATCCCTGACCGATGCCGAGGGCGACTGTGGCTGCGCCAATGCGCTGCCCATTATAGGCGGTCATCAATCCGGCAAAACCGCGCTTCAATCCTTCCGGTGGAATGACCGCCATGCCTTCATCAATTTCCATATTTTCGAAGATCACCTCGGTTTCGGGAATGCCGCGCAAGCCCATGGCTGGTTCGCGCTTGCCAATGATCAGTCCTTGCGTTTCGTCACGAACGGCGAGGAATCCGGCAATCCCCTGGGAGACGCCGTTTTCCATGACCCGGGCGAAAATCAAGTGCAACTTTGACACACCGCCACCGGTGATCCAGTGCTTCTTACCGTTAATTACATAATGGCCGTCCTTTTTGATCGCAGTCGTGGTCATCTCGGTGGCCGCGCTGCCCGCATCGGGTTCGGTAATACAGATGGCGGGCTTGTCGCCGGCAAGCACATGCTTTGCCGCCAGTTCCTTTTGCGCAGTCGATCCGTATTTCATAACCGCGCCAATGGCGCCCATATTGGCTTCCACCACGATCCGCCCGGTGACGCCGCAGACCTTGGCCATTTCCTCGATTACAAGCACCGCATCATAATAGCTGAGGCCACGTCCGCCATATTCCGCCGGGATGGTCATCCCCATAAATCCGGCCTCAGTAAGTTTCGCGACATTGTCCCAGGGATATTGCTCCGTCTTATCCGTATGGGCGGCGGTAGGGCGGATTTCATTTTGCGCGAGGCTACGGGCAGCTTGTTGCAACTCCAGTTGGGCATCTGAGGGTACAGTCATTGTTCGGGACTTTCTTAATTCATTGTATGATTTGCGCTATTTTACCTGATCGAAGACCAGATGAAAATCATTCCTTTCCCGGCTACGATAGTTAAGGCTTGAAACCCGGCAGTATAAGAAGATATCGTCCAAGCGGCGCAACAGATATCAGGACACCGGACGAAAGAAACGGCGCGGGGTTTTGATGGCTTTATGACAACAAAAAGAAAGAGGCCCCGATGCTACTCGATGTTCGAACCTATGTGACAAAACCCGGAAAACTAAATCCCCATCTGGCCCTGTATGAACAATATGGTAAAGCGCCGCAATCCAGAATTCTGGGACAGCCTCTGGCCTTCTTGAAAACCGAAACCGGGAACATCAACGAGTATGTCCATATCTGGCTGTTCAAGGACGCCGGTGATCGGGAAGCCAAACGTGCGACCCTTTGGGCGGATGCGGAATGGCTTGAGTATGTAAAGCGGAGCGGCGAACTTGGCGCGTTGGAAAGCCAGGAAAACCGGCTGATGACACCGGTTGAATTTTATGATTGCCCACCGGCTGGCTAATAATTAAGGCGCAATATACGTGATCCTGAGGATGCCGGATATTGCGCCTTGAGTGTTACTTGTCGCCGACTTTGTCGTGCGTCTTGGTCTCGAAATCGCTGGCATCATGGCGTTCGCGCAGTTGTTCATGAGGTTCGCCGCTTGATTTGTTGACGATGCGGCCGCGTTTCACCGCCTCGCGTTTACCAATCTGCTCCATCCAGCGATTTACATGCTTGTAGGATTTAGTGTCCAGAAATTCTCCGGCGCTATAGGCTTTGCCGGCAACCAGCAGGCCGTACCATGGCCAGATGGCGATATCGGCGATAGTGTACTCATCCCCGCACATATACTGGTTGTCCGCTAAATGGCGATCCAAAACATCCAGCTGCCGTTTTACTTCCATGGCGAAACGGTCAATAGCATATTCGATCTTGAATGGCGCATAGGCATAAAAGTGACCAAAACCGCCTCCTAAATAAGGCGCACTACCCATTTGCCAGAAGAGCCATGAGAGGCATTCCGCGCGATGGGCTGGATCTTTCGGCAATAGCGCCCCGAATTTTTCGGCCAGATATAATAGGATTGCACCGGATTCAAAAACTCTGGTAGGCGGCTCGGTGCTGCGATCGAGAAGCGCTGGAATTTTCGAGTTGGGGTTGATGTCGACAAAGCCGCTACTGAACTGCTCCCCTTCACCAATGTTGATGATAAAGGCATCATACTCCGCGCCTTCAAAACCGAGTGCCAGTAGCTCTTCCAGCATGATCGTCACCTTCACGCCATTGGGAGTGCCCAGAGAGTGAAGTTGCATGGGATGTTTTCCGACAGGAAGTTCCTTTTCGTGGGTATGACCGGCGATAGGCCGGTTTATTTTGGCGAAGTGGCCACCGCTTTCACTTTCCCATTTCCAGACTTTTGGCGGGATATATGATGAGGACTCGGTCATTCTTTCTATTCTCCTGTAGTACTTCAGTGTTTGGCACTGTCGTGTTGGTTATCCAATATAGGTATCAACGGCAGAAAATTAAATAGGATCTGCCAATTTCGAATTTTGCTGCTGAAAAATAATGAGAGGGAGGGCTCAGAACGTTTCCACCCAAGGTCGCACTTCTATTTCCCAGGCCCAGCTCGAGCGCGGCTGATCAAGGAAATGCAGGTAATTGTCGGCAATCGCTTCCGGATCTAGCATGGAATCCGGCTTGTCTGTAGCATCAATGCGTTCCGGCCGGGCGGCGTTACGAATGCCGCCATCAATAACGAAATGTCCGATATGAATACCTTGTGGATGGAGCTCACGGGCGAGACTTTGTGCCAACCCGCGTAATCCGAATTTGCCCATGGCGAAAGTGGAGGAGTTTGGATATCCCTTGACTCCGGCAGACGCGCCAGTAAACAGGATGGCTCCGTTGCCATTTGGGATCATGCGCTTTGCTGCTTGCTGGGCCATCAAGAACGCCCCATAGCTGGTGATCAGAATAGCGGATTTTACCGCGTCAGGATCGAGGTCCGTTATGCCGCCGCGAACTCGGGCCGAGGGATTATAAATAGCAATTTCAATCGGCTCACCCAGAGCATCGGCGGCGGCGAAGACTTTTTCCATGTCATTCGCATCGGCCGCGTCACAGGCAACCAAGGTCGCATTCGTTTCCTTTTGCAGAGCGTCAAGTTTTTCAGTATTGCGTGCGGCCAGAACCAGAGTATGTCCGCGAAGATGAAGTTTGCGCGCCAAAGACGCAGATAATCCTTCTCCCGCGCCGATAATAATGGCAGTCCCCATTTTTGTCGTCTCCTGATGATCTCGCCCCGCCGAATATTATAAGCATGCACCGATTGTTGTCACATGAACTTTCGGCTTTTGTCGAAATAATACGCATTTTTGTGTCGTAGTTCACACTCTGCGCATATTGTCTTAAAGCCCATATAGCTATGAAAGGATCGTTGCTTGCAAAGGAGCTTATTGCAACTATGAAACGGCGTAATCTTAGCTCGGAGGCGCTCCAGAAAAGGTGGTTCGATGCAATAACCGACGGCTTCCGTCATAGTCGTTGGTCGCGTAATGCAGACATGTCCGGTTGTTCCAGATGACGACATCCCCGGCGCGCCAATGATGGCGGCAGGAAAAATCAGGGCGGGTTCCGTGTTTGTATAATTCGTGAAAAATCGGCGCGCTCTCTGAAACTGTCATATCCTCAAAACGTGTTGTATAAATGGGATTGAGAAAGAGGGATTTGCGGCCCGTATCCGGGTTTGTTACCACCGCAGGGTGAAGGATCTCGCGGTCCGCATCGGGATCCTTCCGAACCATGCGGATCGAGCTATTGGCCTGTGTATCGACAGGCGGGGCATGTTTCACGCCGTAGGGGGTGCCTACATGGATGGCATTTTTACCAGTCACGAAATCCGATAATTCAGCTGGCAAACTATCATATGCCGCCACCTGATTGGCCCAGAGGGTATCTCCGCCAACCTCCGGAATCTCATGGGCATAGAGAATGGATCCCGACGGTGGGTTTTCCAGAAAACTGAAATCAGAATGCCATTCGCCACCGAATACACCAGTACCTTGCTCGTGTGCCTCTTTCAGAACCGCTATAATATGTTCATTTTCTTCAAGCGGTTCCACATAGGGTAATTTCATGAGGGGGCCAAAGACCTCGGTAATGCGTTTGTGCTGGTTGCGAGACAGTGATTGATCCCGCAGGATAATTACATGATGGTCGTCCAGGGCATTTTGAAGAGCGCCGTGCAGATCCGTGGAAATCTGTTGGCTTAAATCAATACCGACGATCTCGGCGCCTATAAAACCGGTCAATTTTTGCGTACGCACCAAATTGGCCCTTTACCCGTTATAAAAGGTTCTGCCGTCTTCGCGTAACCAAAGCCGTATCAGCCGGCGCTTTCTTTTAGGTTCGGGCCAATCGACAAACTGGGTTCTTTTATGAGCCAGTATGCGGTTATCAACGATCTGGATCTGGCCCAGCTTGAAGAAGAATTCGCGGTATAACTGCGCATCATCCAGGATCTCGTACAGAGCCGCAATAGCCTCTTGCCCCCTTGTATCCAGTTTCTCCGACATCAGCTCATACCCCTGCCGTATGAGGGAGGCCGACAGACGTGATTTCAACTGGCCTTTGGAGACGGAAAAGACGGGGCGGCTGATGATTTTTTCGTCCTCCGGCCCATGCTCCCGTTGTCGGTCAAAATAAAACGGTTCATATAACCGGTCCAGAAGCTCCGGATGGGCTTCCCGCATTCGATTATGCGCCGTAATAAGGCTGGCGACACGGCTGATCCCTCCGGTGCGCGCGGGATGCAGGCATAAGAGAGTGACGTGGTCCGGAGGGCAGATATTATAGGAATTATCGGTGTGAAAGTTTTGTTCGGCATTGGTTACGTCGGCGCGGATACCGTTGCCGGGTTTTTTACCAGTGGAATCCGCAACCCCATAGACCATTTTGCCGTTCCATTTTTGGGCGACGGCGCGCCCAATCATGCCCATGAGTATCCAGTAAATGGAAACGGCGATTTCAGGCGGCATTTTGTTCAGGGGCAGGTTGTCGATGAGGGCAAATCCACAACCATTATCCAGTTCAGCTTGAACCTCCTGCATGGCAGTCCGGCAGTGAGGTAGCTTAAATTCCTGGGCGTTAAGGCTGGTAACAGGCAGGGGGTTTTCTTCCAGAAAAGCAGCCAGCTTCAGAATTTCGCCCTGGCAAGCTTGAGGTAGAACGAATAATCCACCGTCGGGCCCCAGGCTACGCGTCGTCCAGGCGGTGGGGCTGTTAATCGAATGGTCTATCTTATTGGGCATATTCATCGTTAAAATCTATCTAGATCCGTGGTCGGGGTCAAATCGGATGCTCTTTATGATGGATCTCAAGATCTCTGCCAGATGACCGGCCACAAATCACTGTCGAGAGGATCGCCGGCCTCAATTTCTGGATCCCACATCATTTCCTGTTTCTCCGGATCCGGCGTATAAATGGCATCATCTCCCGCCCATCGGGTCACATAGGCGCGTCGCCGCAAATCGGAACGTGCGTTACCCGGCGCACCATGGACAAGCTTGCCGTGATGGATGGTGCAATCACCAGGGTCAAATTCGAACTGGGCGATATCAAGCTCGTCCCGTTGCGCCTCGATATCCGGGACAGGCGGCAGGGCGAGTTTGTATTTGTCATCACCGGCGAAGGCCGGTGGTTTATATCCTTGGCCCCATAGATGTGACCCTTTCACATACTCGACTGCGCCGGTTTCTGCATTAACCGGGTCGAGGGCCAGCCAAAGTGTACATACTTGTTCGCCATCAACAGGCCAATAAGGCAAATCCTGATGCCAGGGAGTACGTTCAGCTGTGCCAGGTTCTTTAATTAAAAGCTGGTCAAAGAAGACGTTTATTTTCTCCGCTCTCATCATTTGACCCGCCATTTCCGCAGCTGGAGACGACATGACAAATTCTTTAAATCCATTGTTAAAGGTCCAAAGGAAAGTATCAAAAAAGAACCGACCGCCACTTTCTCCCTGCGTGAGTTCCTGATGCAAACGACCGGGAGAGGCCAGATCTATCTCCGCCTGTTCGCGGAGTTTTTCTACCCAGTCCATATTGAAAAATCCTTTCAGGAAGACGATGCCGTCTTTATGAAATGTCGTGATTTCATCTTGCGTAATCTCACGAAAGGGACGTTCCATCATATTCAGGTCCTTTGATTCTAGTGCTGTTTCAAATTTGTTTCTGTATCCTAGAGGAAGTATACTATCATATAAAATGATTAAAAATGATCATATCGATCGGAAAAATTGATGAATTTACAACAACTGGAATCGTTTCGCTGGGTCGCCATCTTGGGATCCTTTACCCAGGCAGCACGTAAATTAAATACCACGCAATCAACTATCTCCATGCGAATTTCCGAGCTGGAAAATGAACTGGGCGTTAAAATTCTGGATCGGTCACGAAGGCAAGTAAAGCTAACCAGAAGCGGGACAGACCTACTGGAATATGCTACCAATATTCACGCACAGGTGACGGCTCTCAAAGCGAATATTGCTAATCCGGACACCATGACTGGATCCATAAAAATTGGTGTTGCTGAGCTTATAGCATTGACGTGGTTGCCCGATCTTGTGGCCAAACTCAGTCAAGTTTTCCCCAATATTGATATTGAACTGGAAGTGGGGCTGGCAGGAGAAATCCGCGAAAAGATACTCAGCGGTGATACAGATCTTGGCTTCCTGCCTGGTGACGGATCGTTCGGTGAAAGCATAGAGGCGATTTCTCTGGGGGCCATAAGATTTGCCTTTATGGCTTCCCCAATTCTTGGGATACCTGATCGCGCATTGGCCCCAAAAGAGCTGGAAGACTGGCCGTTGATCTCATTGGGGCCGAATTCTATTCTATCGGATCTACAGGACAGCTGGTTCAAGTCACATAATGCCCAACCAAAGAAGCAGGATCGGACAAACTCCATGGAAATTAGTGCGGGACTTGTTAGGTCCGGCCTTGGTGTCTCTTTGCTCCCCTTGAAATACTACAAAGAGGATTTGAAAACAGAGACCATGCAGGTCCTGAAAACAAAACCTGAATTGCCGAATATTTCCTTCTACAGCATTTATACGAAAACCAATAATTCGCCCTTGATCCAAAGGACAATTGAGATTGCCTACGAGGCCTGCAATAATTTTGAAGAGTACAAATAGATAAAAATGCTAAAAGGCCCATGCTTTCTATGCCATGGGCCTATTTTAGATGTTCAACCGCAGTTAAACCCGCTCAATGATGATTGCTGGAGCCATACCTCCGCCAGCGCACATCGTTACGAGGCCACGTTTTTTATCCTGACGCTCCAACTCATCCAATACCGTTCCGATCAAAATAGATCCGGTTGCACCTATGGGATGCCCCAAGGCCATGGCGCCGCCATTTACATTGACTTTTTCCCGATCCAATTTCAGATCGCGGATAAATTTCTCGGCAACAACCGCAAAGGCTTCGTTAATTTCCCACAAATCAATGTCGTCAACAGTAAGTCCGGCTTTGGAGAGTGCTTTTTTCGCCGCGGGGACCGGGGCGTTGAGCATCAATGTCGGGCAGTCGCCCATATTGGCTGTGGCCACAATTCGGGCCCGGGGTTTTAGATTATTTTTCTCAGCATATTCCTTGGATGCCAGCAGCAGGGCCGCTGCACCGTCAACGACACCGGACGAGTTGCCTGCGTGATGGATATGATCAAACTCTGTTATCTGCGGATATTTGCGTTGAATAAGCGTGCCGTAGGTTTCGCCGGATTCGTCCACCGGGATATCCCTCCACATATTGAAGACGGTTTTAAGGCCTGCAAGGGACTCCATTGTCGTGCCAGGACGTGGAAACTCCTCCCGGTCCAGTGCCACAGTTCCGTCGGTATTTTTAACCGTGATGACCGATTTTTCGAACCGTCCTTCACGAATGGCCCGATCGGCCCTTGTCTGGCTTTCAACGGCAAGTTCGTCGACAGCCTTGCGATCAATACCTTCGAGGGTTGCAATGGCGTCGGCACAAACCCCTTGTTGTGACTGTGGATGCATTTCACGAAGTTTCAGGTTGCCCTGATCAATCATTGGTAACACATCGGGGTTTCCAATGGAGCCGGTATAGCTCATCATTTCAGTGCCGCCGGCAATAACCAGATCTTCCATGCCGGACATGATTTGTGCAGCCGCCAGATTGACTGTTGTGATGCCAGACCCGCAAAACCGGTCCAACGTGACACCAGAAGCCTTGATGTCATAGCCAGCTGTCAATGCGGCCATACGTCCAAGGTCGCTGGATTGTTTGCCTGTTTGTGACGAGGTTGCCCAGATAATATCGTCAACTTCTGCTGTATCGAAATTATTGCGCTCAGCAAGTGCCTCTAGCACCGTGGCGCCGAGATATTGTGGATGGAGGTGGGATAATCCGCCTTTGCCAGCCTTGCCAATACCGCGGGGCGTGCGGCAGGTATCAATTATATATGCGTCTGTCATTTTTATATTCCCATTTTTAGTGGTGTTATTCTGTTTTCTATCGCGGAGCCATTCTGATCGCGCCGTCAAGACGGACGTCTTCTCCATTGAAATAGGCATTTTCACACATTTGAACCGCCAAGGAGGCATATTCCTCTGGTTTGCCCAAACGGGAAGGGTTGGGGACTTGGGCCGCAAGCGCCGCTTTAACATGGTCTGGCGCGCCTTGTAAAAGTGGCGTGTCAAACAATCCCGGGAGAATAGTATTCACGCGGATAAGCTCCTGCGCCAGGTCACGTGCGATAGGTAGAGTCATACCGATAACGCCCCCTTTTGAGGCGGAATAGGAAGCTTGTCCAACCTGACCATCTTCGGCGGCAACCGAAGCCGTATTGATGATCACACCACGTTCGCCGTCTACGGGGTCAAGTGTCATCATGCCGGCCGCGGATTTGGCAATACATCTGAAGGTGCCGATCAGATTGATTTGAATAATCATTTCGAACCGGTCTAGCGGAAAATGCTTGATCTCACCGGTTTCCCGATCGCGACTGGCGGTTTTGACGGCATTGCCTGTCCCAGCACAATTGACGAGGATACTTTCCTGGCCCAGATCCGCGCGGATCGAGGCAAAGCCCGCATCCACTTCTTCCTCGGACGTGACGTCGACTTTGGCAAACGCGCCGCCAATTTCACTGGCCATGGCGTTTCCAAGCTCTTCATTGAGATCGAATATGCCGACTTTAACGCCTGCCGCCGCAAGCTTTCGCCCTGTCGCCGCCCCTAACCCTGAAGCACCACCTGTTATAATGGCCGTTTTTCCATTGAGATCCATCTTCGTTTCATCTCCATTTTTGTTTGTTTTTTGGTCGAGAGAAAATGTCTTTGTTTTTTATATAGGGCTTGTTACGCGCAATCTAGCCTTTCTTTGCGGGCGCTGACAATCGCGGAGGACTCAATATTAGGCTCTCAACCTTTGGCCAGTGGGGTCGAACGGGGGATCTTTGAGAATTTTCGCCCGATGAGGTTGCCCCAGTATATAGACTTCAAGCTCCGTTCCCGGTTGTGCATGATCCGTTTTGATAAAGCCCAATGCCAGAGATTTTTCCACGGAATAACCGTAGGCGCCGGAAGAAATCCGGCCAACTGGCGTGTTATCTGTCAGGAAGACGGGCTCACCGCCAGTAGCGTCAGCTGTATTGACCTCAATCTCCATAATGCAGAGCAACTCTCGCGGTGGGGTATCTTTCAGAGCCAGATATGCGTCCTTGTTCAGGAACGCTTTCTCAGTTTTGATGAGACGATCCAGGCCGACTTCCTGCGGCCAATATTCTGGCGAATATTCCCGGCTCCAGCTGCCATATCCTTTTTCGATCCTGAGCGACATCAACGCGCGGCTGCCGGCGGGGCCAGCATCAAATTCTTTTCCAGCGCTCAAAAGAGCAGCGTATAATGTCTCTTGATCTTCTGCTCTACAATGTAATTCCCAACCAAGATCCCCGGTAAAGGAAACGCGGATGGCAATGAGTTTGATTCCCGCCAATTCAATATGCTGGGAGCGCATGAACGGAAATGCGTCCGTCGAGAGATCAGCATTTGTCAAGCGCTGCAGCATATCCCGAGATCTCGGGCCCGCTACATTGAAGCCGCACATGGCGTCGGTTTGGCTCTGAAATACTGTATCTTGGGGGACGGGTACCGCATCAAAAAATCTCTTATGGTATCGTTCCGCCATACCGGAACCGATCACCAGGAATTTATCCTCAGCAAGTCGCGTCACTGTAAAATCACCTGCAATGCCGCCGCGCACGCCGATGAGAGGTGTCAGGCAGGAACGGCCTACAATCCTGGGCATGTTATTGGCAAAAAGACTATTAAGCCAGCCTTCTGCACCGGCGCCTTTAACAGTGTATTTCGCGAAATTCGAGATATCGATAATACCCGCCCTGTCGCGCAGCATGCGGCATTCCCGGCCCACAGGCTCAAACCAGTTTTGCCGGGTATAGCCATTGGTGTCATTTTTACCAACCGTGTCGGCGAACCATAATGGGTGCTCCCATCCATAGTTGAGGCCAAAAACCGCGCCCATCTTTTGTTGCGTCTCAAAAACGGGCCTGACCCGCGCCGGACGGCCCGCTGACCGTTCTTCATTGGGAAAATGGATAGCGAAACGATTTGCGTATTGATCCTCGACCCGGGCTTTCGTAAAGGGCTTGCTGGCCCAGGTTCCGAACCGTGCCATATCCCAGGCGAACATATCAAGATGTGATTCCCCGGTAACAATCCATTCCGCCGTTAGCATACCAAGGCCCCCGGATTGAGAGAAACCGGGGATGATCCCGTTGCAACAGAAATATCCTGGTTTTTCAGGAACGGGTCCAAACAGTGCGTTGGAATCCGGTGACCATATCATCGGCCCATTAATCACACGCCGGACACCGGCATCCGCTGCGGCCGGGACACGGTCCATGGCGCGCATCACGTTATCCATGATCCTTTCAAGATCATCTGGAAACAGCTCATGGCCGAAATCACTGGGTGTCCCTTCCTCTGCCCAGAACCTTACATCTTTCTCGTAGGCGCCAATGAGCAAGCCATTGCCCTCTTGCCGCAGGTAATATTCTCCATCACGATCGGCCACCGAAGGAAGTCGGCTGTCCATATTCTCGATTTCAGCAATACTTTCAGTTACGAAATACTGATGCTCTGTGGGCAAAAGAGGCAGCTCGATTCCGGCCATAGCCGCAACTTCCCGGCCCCACAGGCCGGCAGCATTGACGATCCATTGAGTATTGATATCGCCTTTGTCCGTGCGCACTATCCAGTTACCATCTGGCTGGCTTTCTGTGGCAATGACGGGTGTAAAGCGATGAATTTCGGCCCCGTTTTGGCGCGCGCCGGTGGCGTAAGCCTGCGTTACGCCGGAAGGGTCGACATTACCGCCATCCGGTTCAAACATAATGCAGCGCACGCCATCATAATTAACAAGTGGATGTAGTTCTTCCGCTTCGGCCCGTGTAACTTCATGGAAATTCATATTGTAATATTTAGCTTTTGCGGCCTGTAGCCGTAACTGATGTTCGCGCGCTTCGGTTTGCGCCAGATATAGCGATCCCGATTGGAATACGCCACAGCCTTGCCCGGTTTCCGCTTCCAGCTGCTTGTACAGGTTCATGGTATAATGCTGGATACGGCTGATATTGGTTGAATCATGTAATCCATGAATATTTGCCGCGGCATGCCATGTGGACCCGGAGGTCAGTTCATCGCGTTCCAACAGAACAACATCGGACCATCCGAGTTTCGTAAGATGATACAAAATGGAGCAGCCGATTACACCACCACCTATGACAACGACCTGTGCATGGGATCTCATTTCGGGCCTCAAAGCTGACTATGACGGGAAAACCGGATCACCTCAAATTGGGTGAGCTATTTTAAAATTTTTTGTCTTGAAGGGGTCAGCATGAAAATGCTGACCCCGGCAGGTATCTATTCAAAGCGCAAGCGCTTTTATGTTATTCCGCTGCTTGCTCTGCAGTGGCGGCGTGTTTATCGCGTGTGCCATCTCTGTAGAGCGCTTTTATCAGCGAGATGCACATCAAGCCCATGACCATGGTGAAAGGCAATGCCCCGATAATCATGGCGCTTTTCAGCGCTTCCATCGGATCCGCACCGCCATTGGTTTTACCCGCAATCAAGAGCGTGCCGATCACCAGTGTCAGAATAACACCCCAGACGATCCGGTGCTTGATCCCGGTTTCCTGTGCACCACCTGACATGATCGTATTCATCACCAGAATACCAGAGTCAGCAGATGTCACCAGGAAGGTCATGATCAGGACAACACACATGATCGTAATGCCTGTCAGGAAACCACCATCAATCATCGCTGCCAAAGTGACAAAAAGTTTTGCGGTGTTGGAAGCGCCAATAATTGCCCCTTCAGCCCCGCCAGTAAGTTCAAGGTCAATGGCTGTTGCCCCTAGAATAGTCATCCAGGCGAAACAGACCATGGCTGGTGCGAACACGCATCCGACGATGAATTCACGAACACTCCGGCCCTTTGAGATCCGAGCAAGGAACAATCCAACGAATGGCGAGAAGGCAATCCACCACGCCCAGTAGAAGGTTGTCCATCCAGCTTGCCAGCCAAACTGTCTTCCTGGGTTTCCAGCTTCATAAACAGCGGCCAGAGTTTCCTCGGGAAGGGCTGCAGCCGCACCTTCAAGACCAGATTTAAAGCCATCAAACGATCCCCAGGCATTGGTAGCACCGGCCATCAAATCTCCAGCTAGCGGTTTCGCTGCTTCCGGCAGGGAGGCGGCAAAGGCGTCGGCGGATTGTGGTCCGTAGGCGCCAAAACTCAAGGAGACAAAATGCAGGATGTAATCGACCAAAGCCGTTCCGTATGTTGTCATGGCGAACAGGAAGGATCCAAAAATTACGAAAGTGAACAAGAGAATTATCGACAGAACCAGATTGAGGTTCGACAGATATTTCACGCCGCGACCAACACCGGAAACGGCGGAGATAATTGATAATCCCATGATAACAAGCAAGCCGGCGATCAGGCCAACTGTGCCTGGGGCAGGGGCTTCACCTGTCATGTCCATCATCCAGGTTGCTCCGGTAATGGCATACATTCCGTCAATGAACTGACTGACACCAAACCCGATGGTCACGGACACACCAAGAATTGTGGCGACAACACCCAGAACATCTACGATATGACCGAAGATGCCGTTCATGAATTTTCCGAACAATGGAGTCAAAGCCGAGCGAATGGTCAGTGGCATGTTGCGCGTATAAGCATAATAGGCCAGTGAAAGACCGGTCACCACATAGATAGCCCAGGCATGAAACCCGTAATGCAGGAAGGTATATCGGTATCCACTTTGCAATGAAGCTTCCGTGTTGGGAGCAACCTCACCAGCAACAGTAACAGGATTTGATCCCCATAGCCCGAGCGGTTCTGCCGTCGCAAAAACCATCAAACCGACACCTAGACCGGCACCAAACATCATGGAGAACCACGAGAAATTCGAGAATTCCGGTTTTTCGCCCGGGGTCCCCATTATGCGTCTACCGGTTTGCGGAATAATCGCGACTACCAGCAGGAAGAAGGCGAATAAACCAACAATAATAATGTAGAATTGGTTGAAATCTCCCAACAGCTGCCAATTAAGACTGCCTAGAACGTCATTTGCATTTGCCGGCCACATCAGCGCCCATATGACAAGTGCCACCATTATGCCCTTGCTGAGTAACGCTATTTCGACACTATGGCCTTCATAAAACCCAGACTTGGATTTATTGATGTCCAGATCTGTAAAAGGCGGTTTTATCGACATATTACTTCTCCCCAAATATTAGACTAAAACTTACTTTTTGTACCGAACTACCAAGAGCTTCTCTGTCTCTTTTGTACATTGTACGGCTGTATATTAGCACAGTATTGTAGTTTTAGCGTATGTTTTCACTGGCCCAAATACGACATCTTGTTCTTTCATAAAACTGGTACGGCATAACATTTCACCTTCGTGGTATCTTTTGCATTCCTTAGAATTTAAAATACAGATAGCAACCATCGAATGTTATTCTCCGCGATTGCATTTTATTTGAGAGGCAACCCAATGGTGAAAATTATGGGTGGGTCCATCCATAGCCGGTGAAAATTTCCCCCCGTCAAACAAATCGCCTTTACGGCCTTTTTGCATTCCTTCAACGACAAACAAGTCTTCTTCGAAAATTCGTTTCCACTGATGTGCATTGGTCGCCAGCAATTCATCAAAATTTGGCTCGATCTGGCAATCTTTGGGATAATAAATTTCAACATGTTCAACAGTTCGGTCGATACTGACGGGTTCCAACAAAATGGAGTAGAAATGGTCCCGGTGTATACCCATGAGCACATTTGGATAAACCGCGATATACTCGGCTCCTTCATTCCATTGGTCGCCAAGATTATCAAAATCAGGGAAAACCTGGCCGTCATCGCCTTTGAGCTGTCTGTAAACATAGGTACCTTGTCCGGAATAGGCGCCCTGGACTTCTATATTGTAATGATCTTCCAGTCTGGAATAACTATTAAGGCCTGGATGTATCCAGGGAAGGTGGTAGGCTTCACAATAATTTTCGACAGCCAGCTTCCAATTTGTGTCTACTTCCAGCTTAAATGAGGAAGATTTGCCGCCATGAAACATGGGTTGGTCAAATTCTTTCCAGCGTTCTAAAAGGTCAATGTGAACCTCTTCAAATTCAGCTGCGTCAGCTGAAATATTTACGAAAACGACATCTTTCCAAACATGCGATCGGATGCGAACAAGGCCAAGTTCATCACAATTAATATCTTCATGCGTGTTATTTCCCGGGCCGCCGACATGCGGTGTAGAACGCAAACTGCCATTCAGGTTATAACACCAGCTATGATAGGGGCAGCGGATCGTGCCGCGAATATTCTTGGGCTCATCAACAAGAATCATCCCCCGGTGCCGGCAAGTATTCTGGAATACACCGATTGTTCCGTCTCGATCCCGGACCATAAGAAGCGGCATGCCGAGGAAGTCAATTGGTTTGGCATCTCCTGGATTAGGAACATCAACTCCAAATCCGACCCCGGACCAATTCTTGAAAAGAACCGATTGCTTTTCTTCCGCGAACATCTCAGGTGAAATATAATGCTCGTTCGGGAGGCCTTTGGCCTTGTTTACAGGGACCAATACTTGATCAATCGAGGAATGCTGCGTCATCTAGAAGGCTCCCATCTCTTATTTGCGACGGGAAATATTGCGTTAATTACAACAGTTGTTCAACATCAGTAAAATTCCGTGCTGGGTCAAAAAAACTAAACTTGCATCTGATTAAATTTGTTCAAGCAACCAATCTCTGAGGGCTTTCGTATTGTCACTGAGCATGTCCTCGCTTTCAGTTATGATATAGAAGGAATGTGGAGCCACTAGCACATGCGGTCCAAAAGGGATCAATCTTTTCTGTTCGAGCAGGGGTCGTATGAGCCTTTGCCAGCCCAATACGATGCCTGCATCATCCTGAGCCGCCTGTAATGCGATGGTATAGTTATTGACGCGAATACCAGTTGCGATTTCTCCTGTGTAGCCTAGCTCTCGAAACCAACTTTCCCAGGTAGTCCAGCTTTCGTCCTCTGCCTCGGTGTGAATAAGGGGCATTAACGCGAGGGTTTCCAAGTCCGTTCCTGCGATTTTTTTTGCCAAGCTTGGGCTGCAAATTGGTGCTAGGTGGTCGCTGAAAAGTTTTTGATGGATTTTGTTGGTGTCCTTACTCTTGCCGTACTTCACCCTCAAATCCACACGTTCGCCCTGCTTAGGTGCATGATCAGAAAGCAGTTGGTTAACGGGAATATTGCCATGTTCTTTCCAAAATCGTGACAATCGTGGTGTCAGCCAAAGTGAAGAAACCGCCGTAGTTGCGGCAATGGTAACTGACAGGTCAAAACTCGTGCGCCGTAAATGAGATAGTGTGCTTGAGACGTCGGAAAAGCTCCTCTGAAGAGAAGCAAAAAGCCGTTGGCCGTTTTCCGTCAATCCAATGCCTCTATGCTTTCGCTCAAACAAGGCAATCCCCAATTCACCTTCAAGTGCTTTTATTTGGTGACTGACAGCGCCGGGCGTGACGTTGAGTTCTTGTGCTGCATCCTTGATACTAAGATTTCTCGCGGCGCACTCGAAAGAAGCCAATGTATTGAGAGGTGGGAGATTATAGTAACGCCGGGCCATTGGCTGCTCACATATAAGTTGCTTTGGACAAGTGTGGATATTTTTATGGTTGAAAGCGAGTCAATTTTCAGGGACTTTGTTTGGCGCAAAATAATCAGTTTGTACACTTACGGATGAACAAGCGAAAATAATGAGAAGGAAAAATTTAAATGACCAGGGAAATGGCGATCGCTAGTGCGGAAAAATACTTTGATCAGGGCGATTTCTATGAAGATCTGGCACGCCGTATCGCCATTCCCTCAACAAGTCAGGACCCCGAAAAGCGGCCGGCTTTATATGCCTATCTAACTGACGAAATAGGTCCCTGTCTGGAAAAAATGGGCTATGGTATCTCCCTTCACGAGAATCCCGAGCCTCTAGGTGGACCCTTGCTTATCGCGGAACGTCACGAAGGTACTAATTTAACCACCGTCCTGACATATGGCCATGGCGATGTCGTCCGGGGACATGAGGGAAAATGGCGCGATGGCCGTTCTCCTTGGAAAATGGAAAAACAGGGAAATCGGTGGTATGGGCGCGGAACAGCAGATAATAAGGGCCAACATTCAATCAATATTGCTGCGTTAGCACATGTACTGAAAACAAGGGGATCCCTTGGTTTCAATTCTCGTATCCTCATTGAAACTTCGGAGGAAACAGGTTCTACCGGATTAAGGGAATTTTGTCAGGAGCAGAGAGAAGCGCTGGCAGCAGACGTGTTAATTGGATCTGACGGGCCAAGATTAAAACCTGATGCGCCGACGTTATTTATGGGGACGCGAGGCGCCATAAATTTCGAGTTGACAGTAAATTTGCGAGAAGGGGGGCATCATTCGGGAAACTGGGGTGGATTGCTTTCAAGTGCCAGCATTCGTCTCGCCAATGCCATTTCGAGCATCGTCGATAAAAAAGGGAAAATTCTGCTCGGCGGGTTAAAGCCGGCGGAGATTCCCGCCTCAGTTCGACATGCACTTCAAGATTGCTCGATCGAAGGTGGAGACAGTGCGCCTGATATCGATCCAGAGTGGGGAGAGCCAGGCCTCACGCCCGCGGAGCAGGTTTTTGCGTGGAATAGCTTCGAAGTCCTTGCTATGAAAGCTGGTGATCCCGAGAAAGTCGTAAATGCGGTGCCGCCGCGTGCGACAGCCTGGTGCCAAATTAGGTTCACTGTGGATAGGGATCCGGACACTTTTTTGCCTGTTATTCGTGAGCACCTGGATCAACATGGATTTAAAGATGTTGCCGTGGGCCAACAGGAGGATGGATTTATGATGCAGGCCACCCGCTTGTTGCCCGATCACCCCTGGGTGCAGTGGGCCTCTGCGTCTGTCGAAAAAACGATGCAGGAAGCGCCTGTAATTTTGCCTAATCTCGGAGGGTCTTTGCCCAACGATGTCTTCTCCGACGTCATTGGCATGCCGACTATTTGGGTGCCTCATTCTTATGCGGCTTGCTCTCAACACGCTCCCAACGAACATGTGCTCGCTCCGATTATGCGTCAGGGCCTGCAAATGATGACAGGTATTTTCTGGGATATGGGAGAAAAGGGTACACCGGTTAAACGGTAAATTGATAGAATAACCAGTAAATATATTGGATAGAGATTCGCAGAAGCTTTTCAATAAAAATTATTCATCCTATTTCTATAAATTATTTTTTATTATAGGGTTATTACATTTTACTAAAGTAATCGAATAAGTATTTTCTATTAACCAATCACATATTATTGTTGTCATTATCTAGACAAAAGAAGTCGTAAAAAACCCTTGTACTTTCGGTATCCCAGCTATTTTTGAGGTACGCACCTCAAAAATAGCTGGACTTGATGTGCGTACCTCAACTAGACTGCCTTTTACAAAAAATGCGGATTAGCTTTCGGTTTGTTTGAAGCACATTCTGGGAGATAATTGTGAATATTAGGGAAAGACTAGTCGATAGTTTTTTTTTACTACTCGAGACGGGGGAGGATTAAGGCTTTCGAGATGGGAAATCATGGGCGCAATATGAGCTTGAAGCCGACTGTAAACGACATCGCTCGAGTTGCAGGCGTTAGTCTTGCAACAGTGGATAGAGTCATTAATGGCCGCCCGGGTGTACGGAGTGTAACTATCGAGCGTGTCTATAATGCTATTCAAGAGCTTGGTTATGTCCGGGATACGGCGGCGGCAAATTTGGCGCGCGGGCGAGTTTATAATTTTCAATTTTTGCTGCCGGAAAGCAATAATGAATTTGTCACTTCGTTAGAACACCAGATTACAAACATTTCCAAAGTATTGTCTTTTGAGCGCACAAGAATAGGCCATGAGAAAATTCCAGCCTTTAATCCGCAAGCCTTAACCAATTTTTTGTCCCGGATGAATCCCGCGACTGTAGATGGCGTTGCAATTTTTGGCCCGGAAACGAAGGCTGTGCAAGAGGCTGTAGATCATATCAAAAAGAGCGGGGTGTCCGTTGTCGCGCTTGTCTCTGACTTGCCTAGTGCAGAGCGTGACTATTTTGTTGGAATTGACAATATTGCCGCTGGGCGAACAGCTGCACAACTCATGGGTCACTTTCTGCCGAATGGGCAGGGGAAAGTCCTGGTTATCACTGGTTCCAAGCTAGCAAGAGACCATTTGGAGCGTCGGCAAGGCTTTGATGAGGTCATTAACGAGAGTTTTGAGCAAGTTGAGGTGCTCCCTTCTCTTGAAGGTCTAGATGATCCGGATCTGCTAGAAAAATTGCTGCCTGGTATATTTGCCCAAAACCCTGGAATCAGCGGAATTTATTCTTCTGCTGCGGGTAATGCCGGGCTCATCAATTTTCTACGGAAATCAAATCTGGAAGATAAGGTCAAGGTTGTTGGTCATGAACTTACGCCCCTGTCACGGGAGGCACTTGAAAGTGGGTCTTTCAATGCCATTATTTCGCAGGATACGGGCCATTTGATTAGAAGCACGGTCCGGGTTTTGCGGGCTAATGTTGACAATGTACCAATAAACCTTTCGCAAGAACGTATTCGAATTGACGTTTATATGCGTGAAAATATGCCGCCGATTGACGAATAAATATAATAGGGAGAAACAAATGAAAACGATCAAAGGACCATCACTATTTCTTGCACAATTTGCTGGCGACGACGCGCCATTTGATTCTTGGGATAGCATAACGAAATGGGCGGCAGAATGCGGGTATATCGGTGTTCAGGTTCCCAGTTGGGATGCACGCTTGTTTGATTTGGCAACAGCCTCCACCTCAAAAGATTATTGTGATGAATTCGCGGGTCAAGCCGCGGCAAATGGTATTCAGGTAACAGAGCTTTCTACCCACCTGCAGGGGCAGCTGGTTGCTGTTCATCCGGCTTACGATACGGCATTTGACGGGTTCGCGGCGCCAGAAGTTCACGGGAACCCGAAAGCGCGTCAGGAATGGGCGGTTAACCAGGTAAAAATGGCTTTGTCAGCATCTAAAAATTTAGGTATGACAGACCATGTCACCTTCTCTGGTGCACTTGCTTGGCCGTATATTTATCCATGGCCACAACGCCCTGCAGGTCTTGTCGAAACCGCCTTTGATGAATTGGCCAAGCGGTGGCAACCGCTACTGGATCATGCAGAAGATTGTGGCGTCAATGTCTGTTACGAAATTCATCCTGGTGAGGATTTGCACGACGGTATCACTTTTGAAATGTTCCTGGAGCGGGTCAACAACCACGCCCGTTGTAATATGCTTTACGATCCGTCGCACTATGTTCTGCAATGCCTCGATTATCTCGATCATATTGATATTTATAAAGACCGGATCAAGATGTTTCACGTCAAGGATGCGGAATTCAACCCGACAGGAAAACAAGGCGTTTACAGCGGATATCAGCCTTGGGTCGATCGGGCGGGGCGTTTCCGTAGTCTGGGTGATGGACAAGTCGATTTTGTTTCAATCTTCTCGAAAATGGCGGCAAATGATTTTGATGGCTGGGCTGTTGTCGAATGGGAATGCTGCCTAAAGCATCCAGAAGATGGCGCGCGCGAGGGCGCGCAATTCGTCAAAGATCATATTATCCGAGTGACTGAGCGGGCCTTCGACGACTTTGCGGACGGCGGTACGGATGAAGCGGCCAACAGAAAAATGCTGGGGATTTCGTGATGACCGGAGTTGGACGAATACGGCTCGGTATGGTTGGTGGTGGAAATGACGCCTTTATTGGCGGGGTGCATCGGATCGCATCTCGGATAGACGGAAAATTTGAGCTAATAGCGGGTGCCTTGTCTTCGACGCCGGAAAAGGCGCAAGCATCGGGAGAAGCACTTGGCCTACCACAGGATCGGATTTATGATGATTTTAGACAAATGGCCATTCGGGAAGCTCGTCTTAAAAATGGCATTGAGGCTGTATCAATTGTCACACCTAATCATGTGCATTTTTCCGCAGCTCGTGAATTCCTCAAACGCGGGATCCATGTCATTTGTGACAAGCCACTGACTTCCACGTTAAGTGACGCAAAGAAAATGCTGAAAGTTGCGGAAGCTTCCGATGCTCTGTTTATCCTGACCCATAATTATACTGGATACCCGATGGTACGACAGGCTCAAGAAATGATCCAGTCGGGAGAGATTGGGCCAATTCGGGTCGTTCAAGTTGAATACCCTCAGGACTGGTTGACCGTTGCAGAAGACAATAAACAAGCGCAATGGCGAACAGATCCGGAGAGATCCGGCGCTGGAGGGTCCACAGGAGATATAGGAACTCATGCGTTCAATCTGGCTTGTTTTGTTACCGGTCTAGAACTTGATAGCCTGGCAGCGGATCTACAAGCCTTTGTCCCCGGTCGGGCAGTGGATGACAACGCTCATGTAATGATGCGCTTCAAAGGTGGTGCGCGCGGCATGTTATGGAGCAGCCAGGTCGCCCCTGGAAACGAGAATGCATTACGTATCCGTGTTTATGGAGAGAAGGGCGGATTGGAATGGGCGCAAGAAGATCCAAATTATTTGTGGCATACGCCTTTTGGTGAACCCAAACGCCTGATAACCAGAGGGGGTGCTGGCGTTGGAGAGGCCGCTGCCCGGATGAGCCGTATTCCGCCCGGTCATCCTGAAGGATACTTGGAAGGTTTTGCAAATATTTATAGTGAGGCCGCGGCCGCAATAATTGCAGCACGGTCAGGCGAAAAATGCCCCTCCGACGTTCTCTATCCAACTATTCAAGACGGATTAATCGGTGTCCAGTTTATTGATGCATGCGTTCGATCATCAAAACGAAACGCCGCTTGGGTGTCATTTAACTAAGGAACGCATATGTATTTAGGCCTGGACATAGGGACCTCTGCGATCAAGGCAGTATTATGCGACGATGACCAGAAAATCGTTGCACAAGCCGAAGTCGCTCTGGAGATCAGCCGCCCGGCACCGTTGTGGTCTGAACAAAACCCCGCCGACTGGTGGCAAGCGGTTCAAAGTACTTTGGGGCTCCTGCGTCAACAAAATGCATTGGCTCTTTCCACCGTAAAATCTGTAGGTCTTGCCGGGCAAATGCACGGCGCCGTCCTGTTGGATAAGGAAGGGCGGGTTTTGCGTCCCGCTATTTTGTGGAATGATGGTCGAAGCGCAATTGAATGTCAGGAAATGGAAGCTCTTGAGCCTAATCTAAGGAAGATTTCAGGCAATATAGCTATGCCAGGTTTCACGGCCCCAAAGCTTTTATGGGTCGCGAAGAACGAACCTGATATCTTCAAGAAAGTGGCTAAAGTCTTACTTCCAAAGGATTATATACGGCTCTGTTTGACCGGCGATTATGTGGCAGAGATGTCGGATGCTGCGGGTACGCTCTGGCTTGACGTTGCAGCCAGAAAATGGTCTGAAGAATTGCTTGCCGCGACTGGACTGTCCGTGACTCAAATGCCATCCCTAATAGAAGGTACTGATATCTCGGGCACCATAAGACCGGAAATTGCAGATGCGTATGGATTATCCAAAAATGTTTTAGTAGCAGGCGGCGCCGGGGATAATGCCGCAGGCGCTGTCGGAATTGGCGCAGTAAAACCTGGTCATGCTTTTTTATCTCTGGGAACCTCCGGCGTTCTGTTTTTAAGTAATGATACGTTCAAGCCTAACCCGGCGGATGCAGTGCATGCATTCTGTCATTGTTTGCCAGCTACCTGGCATCAGATGAGTGTTATATTGAGTGCAGCGAGTTGTTTGAGTTGGGTAGTAAAACTGACTGGTTCAAACAGTGAAGCAGATCTTCTAACTGCTGTTGCCGCCGCCGGTACTCGCGATGATGAGCTTCTCTTCTTGCCTTATTTATCAGGAGAACGAACGCCTCATAATAATCCAAATGCGAAAGGCGTATTTTTCGGACTGACACACGAAAGCGACTCGGCGGCTCTGGCTCGATCAGTGCTTGAAGGCGTCGCGTTCGCCATGGCGGACGGAAAAGATGCGCTGTTGGCCGCGGATGCCAAAATCGATCATATTTCAGTAATCGGTGGTGGTGCGCGAAGTGATCTTTGGGGAGAAATATTGGCGACGGCGCTTGATCAACCACTTGTGTATCACAAAGGCGGCGAAGTTGGGCCGAGCTTCGGCGCTGCGCGAATAGCGCGCCTAGCGGTTACTGGAGAAGACGTTTCAGAAATTTGCGTTCCCCCGGAAATACGGAAAATAATTGAGCCAGACCCGACTCAAAAGGACAAACTGTCTTCTAAACATCAGCGATATCGGCGTCTGTATCAGACGTTGAATAATGAATTTAATTATTGAAATGAGCGACGAGGTAGTGGCATGAGCGAGTTTTTTAACGCAATAGAAAAAATCAAATATGAAGGCCAGCAAACGGATAACCCGCTGGCCTACAGATTTTACGATGCAGATCAGGTTGTCATGGGCAAGCGCATGGAGGAGCATTTGCGATTTGCTGTGTGTTATTGGCATACCTTCTGCTGGCAAGGGAACGATCCTTTTGGGGGCCAAACCATGTTCCGACCCTGGTTTGAACCAGGGGACCCGTTGAAGATGGCGGAGCTGAAAATGGACGTGGCTTTTGAATTTTTCGAAAAGCTTGGTGCGCCTTATTTTTGTTTTCATGACCGGGATGTCGCCCCGGAAGGTGATACTTTGTCGGAGACCAACGATAACCTACGGCGCCTGGTTGATAAGATGGAAGGTAAGATGGAGGCGACAGGCCGGAAACTTCTTTGGGGTACTGCAAATCTATTCAGCCACCATCGGTTTATGTCGGGGGCGGCAACAAATCCTGATCCCGAAGTCGTTGCCTTTGCAGCGGCACAGGTTCTTGAAGCACTCGAGTCAACCCATCGATTGGGCGGTGAAAATTATGTCCTTTGGGGCGGCCGTGAAGGCTACGATTGCTTGCTCAATACGGATCTGAAACAGGAAATGAACCAGCTGGGCCGGTTTTTAAACCTGGTTGTTGAACATAAACATAAAATAGGCTTCAAGGGGACGATTTTGATCGAACCCAAACCACAGGAACCTACCAAACATCAGTATGATTACGACAGCCAATCGGTCGATGCGTTTTTACATAAGTATGGTTTGGAGAACGAAGTCAAAGTCAATATCGAAGCCAACCACGCGACACTGTCAGGCCATAGCTTTGAGCATGAGATCGCCTATGCAGCAGCGAATGGTATTCTGGGTAGCATTGATATGAACCGCGGCGATCCGCAAAATGGCTGGGATACAGATCAGTTTCCAAACAATGTGCCGGAAATAACCTTGGCGATGTATTATATTCTCCAGGCTGGAGGTTTGACCACTGGCGGATTGAATTTTGATGCCAAATTGCGCCGTCAATCAATCGATCCTGCAGACATGTTTCACGGTCATATCGGCGGCATGGATGTCTGTGCCAGAGGGTTGATAAATGCCGCCAAAATGATTGAGGAAAACAAACTGAAACAGGCGGTCAGTGACAGATACGCAGATTGGGACAGTGAATTGGGTCAGGGTTACCTGAACGGATCACTGTCCTTGAAGGACCTGTCCGATCTTGCTATCCGACAAAACCTTGATCCTCAACCAAGGTCCGGGCGACAAGAAGAGCTTGAAAACCTCGTCAACCGATATTGCTAGTGGTCGTCTTTTCCTGATCGGTCAGGGCCTTAGATTCCGATCGAAAAGCGCCAGCATCCGCTCCCAATGCCTTTCTGCCGCTTGTTTGTGGTAAATTGGCCTTTCCGGGAAGGCGAAACCGTGGCCAGTTCCGGGGTATATTTCAACGCGATAATTGATGTCCGCTTTTTCCATTTCTTCCGGAATGCTTTTGAGAAGCGGGTCAGGAACATAGGCATCTTCCTCGGCGAAAGCGAGATAGAGCTCGGCCTTGATTTTATGGGCACTCAAATGCGGAGAGTCGGCTTCTTCGGTTTGAATTCCCACACCATAGTAAGAGGCGAGTGCCGCAAATTCTGTTGGGTAAGTCGCGCCTATTCCAACGATATATTTCCCGCTCATACAGTATCCGACAGCGCCGACCGGGCCCGTTTTTGCTTCTGCATCACTGGCGATGAAATCAAGCATCGGGCGCGTGTCGGCGACGACTTTTTCCGTGGTGGCGGCATTCATCAAATTGAACATTTTTTGAAGTTCGTTTTCATCATCCCTTATTCGCGAGCGCTCAAACCCGTAATTATCTTCACGGCCCCAGCGATAATATAAATTCGGCAATATCACATAATACCCCGCGGTACCTATTCGCCGCGCCATATCTCGTAATTCTTCACGAATACCAGGGGCATCCATATAGATTATGACGGCGGGAAAAGGGCCACCTTCTTCAGGGTGGCAGACAAAAGTATCCATGTCCCCATCAACAGTGGCAATATTTGTTTCGAATTCTTTCATGCGTTCTGCTTTCTGATCGTGAGGTAAAAATGACGTGTGACGATACAGTACCCAGATAACCGAAGCCGTCAAACCAAGATCTTGATTCTACCTACTTTTCATCATTTTCGTCATGTTTCTTGAAAGTAAAGTCTGAGAGAGTGTAGGCTATTGAAAGTCATATCATGGGCACGACAACTCTGGGAAAACAGCATGGATCTAGAAGCGGAAAACAGGGACTATCAAACAGCCAAATCATCTTACAGCCTGAGTATTCCAGATGATTTCAATTTTGCCTTCGACGTTATCGATAAGAAAGCCGAAGATAAAACAAAAGTGGCGGTTATTGCAGTTTCGCGAGATCATTCAAAAATAGAAGAGGTAACTTATGACGCTTTTTCGAAGGATTCCAACCGCCTTGCCAACGCGTTTATGGCCCTTGGCATTGACAAGGGCGATTTCGGTTGTGTCGTCATCGGCCGTATCCCAGCTTGGTATACGGTGTTGTTTGCCTGCATGAAAATCGGTGCGATTTCCATGCCGGGTACCAACTTGTTGACGGCTAAGGATTTGGCATACCGTATTCAGCGATCCAACGCTCGATTCATTGTTGTCACACCGGAACATTGCTCGAAATTTGAAGAAGTCCGTGATCAATGCCCCAGTATTGAGCATTGTATTGTTGTTGGAGGCTCATATCCGGGCTGGTTGTCCATGGAAGATCTGTTGAATGAAAATTCGACGGAAGTAGATCGGACATTGCTTCCGAAGACGCAAGCTGCGGATATGATGATGGCATATTTCACGTCAGGGACAACCTCCATGCCTAAGATGGTGCCTCGGGATTTTGCCTACGGCCTGGCACATGCGGCAACGGCACTTTTCTGGATGGATCTTCGCGACGGGGATGTCCACTGGACGTTGACCGATACAGGTTGGGCCAAAGCCGCCTGGGGATTAATTTTTCCGCCATTATTAGCGGGATCAAAAATTGTTTTGTATGATGGGGACGGGGCTTTCGATCCGATTTTTCATCTAAAGATGATTGAGGAACTTGGAGTTTCGACCTTTTGTGCCCCGCCGACTGTTTACCGGTTGTTTGCTCAGCAAGATCTCACACCTTATAATTTTTCTGGCCTTCGTCGCTCACTAGGTGCCGGGGAACCACTTAATCCCGAAGTTATACGATTTTGGGAAACCCATACGGGAAATGTTATCGCCGATGGGTATGGCCAGACAGAGACCATCAATATTGTCGGGAATTTCCCGAACATGGAGATCCGGTATGGGTCAATGGGGAAACCTGTTCCCGGCTTCGATGTTGATATTGTCGATGACGATGGAAACCGGTTACCAGATAATGAGGTTGGTCATATTGCTGTAAATACCAGCGGAACCTGGCCGCCAGGATTGTTCGACGGGTATTATACGGGCGCGGCGCCTGACAAAGGCTCCTTTAGTCACGGTTGGTATTACACCGGCGATACAGCGAAACGCGATGTCGATGGGTATTTGTGGTTTGAAGGAAGAGCTGACGATCTAATCAGTTCAGGAGGATATCGCATCAGTCCCTTCGAAGTTGAAAGTGCCTTGCTGGAACATCCGGACGTGGTGGAAAGTGCCGTGATCGGAGTGCCTGACGCAACACGTGGTGAGCTTGTGAAGGCTTATATTATTCTAAAGGATCCGGGGCAAGCAAGTGATAGCCTGAAGGCGGAAATACAGGACTTCTGCAAAAACTTGACTGCACCTTATAAGTATCCGCGGGAGATGGAATTCGTTACTGCGTTGCCGAAAACCATTTCTGGAAAAATCCGTCGGGTAGAGTTGCGTGAAGAAAACTAGATTACAGGTACATTAAATCAAGTGTTTGGTAACGCGAAGGCGGCTTCCATTTCACGGCGAAATATGACGGTTGTATCCTTCTCATCGATTTCTACGTCTTGCCAAGTAAGCTGGCGGCCTTTCGCGATGTCATTTTTAAGGCGAATGCCGGACGCTAATCCAAGCGGCAGTCCCCCAGCCTCGATAGAAGCAGCTGCGGGTGTTTGCTTGCCCCAAACCATAAATCCGCCTTCTCCATCCAGAATTTCACCAGCCTTTAAATCACGTTTCGCAGTAGAGACAACGTCGGAATTAAAATATATGGGCGCGCCAGTGGCCTCATTACGGCAGGCCGCGGCGGCGACCGAGATACCAAGTTCCATTCCGATCATATGGGTCGGCCGGTACAGAGCTGCATAATGGTGACTTTCGTCCGGAAGCATATGGTATTGCTTGAAGCATTCACGTGCATATTCGGTTTCGCCTTCAATGACAACGAAGGTGCCCATGACGAGATGCGCCGGTACATCTGTTCCATCACGGAACAAGGAAGAGGCGACTTCGGTGGTGCCGGAGTGACTCAAAGTACCCCCTTTATTCTGCGGCTTAAAAGTATCCGCAAGCTCGAAGCGGCTGGCAGGCGGAAAACTCAAACCGTCTGATTGCGGGGTTAATCCTGTGGCGTTACACACAGCAGTCATTTCTATGCTTGATTTCGTGCCATCCAAAAAGGAATTGAACATTTTGGGATTGATGTCGCTATCTTCATCAACCTCCAGATAGATTTTCAATGTGTCCCAGACTGTGTCAGGTGTCAGTTCATGGTATCGGGGCAGGTAACGGGTTCCTTTTCCGGCACAGGTAACCGTAAATCCACAAGCCCGGGCCCAGTCTACATGCTCGCAAATTAGAGCGGGCTGATCGCCCCAGGCCAAGGAATAAACGACACCTGCCTGTTGGGCTTTTCTTGCCAATAACGGGCCTGCAAGCGCATCAGCTTCGACATTTACCATGACGATGTGTTTCCCGTTTGAAATTGCTTTCAAGCAATGGGCAACACCTGCATGCGGATTTCCAGTCGCGTCTATCACCACCTCTACAGCCGAATGAGCAATCAGGGCGTCGACGTCTTCGGTGATATAAGTTGTCTTTTCTTTCGCGGCGTCATCAAGATTTTGAGCCGAAATTTGTTCGGCGGGCCAACCTGCAAGCAAACATGCTGCCTGACCGCGCGCAACCTCGAGTTCGGCAATGCCGACAATATGCAAGCCTGTCGTTAATCGCGCTTGTGTTAGAAACATTGTCGCGAATTTTCCAGCACCAATCAACGCAACACCTACAGGGCGATTATTCTCAGCTCTTTGTTTTAATAAATGGTGCAGGTTCATTGCTTGCTCCTCGTTGGCAGCTATAGTAATTAACAATAAAATCTATCAAACCTGAGAGTAAAAAGCCATCTTATCTCACGAAAACCAAAACGTTGGCTTCTTTGACCAAAGAAAATTATTCTTGCCAGATTGTTGAAAAAAATCCCATTATTTTATGGGGCAAACTTGAAATCAATTTTACCGGAAATGGGAGAGAAAAGATGAGGAAGTTTGCGATTTACTTGGCGATACTGAGTGCTGGTCTCCTCGGTACTGAAATGACAAATGCAGTTGCCGCCAATGTCAAGGTTACGCCGCTGGGAGGGCAGAAAGGTGAGTTTTGTCGGTTGGATCGTGCACTGTTATTTGAAGATCCTGATGGCACGCGATTGCTGTATGATCCAGGCATGACTGTGGCTGGACCCGAAGATCCAAGGCTGGGAAAAATTGATATTATCCTGATCAGTCATATGCATGGCGATCATGTCGGCTCCCGCCATAACGCAACACCAAATGCCGGTAGTTGTGCCAAGCCGGATTTATCGGTTGTCGCTGTCCCCAATACAAATGTCGTTAATATCTTGCTTGCCAAAAACGCCAAGATTGTTACGGGAAGTGAAATGCCGGCATTTTTTGCGGGTAAGCTAAAAGCGCTGGGGGGCAATCCGAAAAATTCTCTCCTGGTCCGGTTTGGGGCAAGTAAAAAAATCGGTGGCGTAGAAATTGCGACTGTTCCTGCCGTCCATAGTAATGGCGTATCCCCTAGTTTTATCGGCGGGGAACTGGGTGAAGCCATGGCAGCGGCCGGCATTGGCGGGCATGTTGGTCCACCGACCGGGTATGTTGTACGTTTCTCGAACGATTTAGCCGTCTATTTGTCTGGCGATACCGGCATCACGGCAGAGCAGGAGCTCGTCGTCCAAAAATTCTACAACGCCAAACTTGCCGTTATAAACATTGGCGATACGTTTACGACCGGCCCGTTGGAAGCGGCCTATGTCATCAATGAGTTGGTTAAACCGACCTCTGTCATTGCTTCACATGCAAATGAGGAAGCGACTCGTGATGGTAAAGTTCTTGTGGGTACGAGAACAGAAGCATTTCAAAAGGCGGTGAAAGTACCTGTTCATATTCCGCTAAGTGGGAGTGTCATGGAATTTGACAGCACAGGGACCTGCGTTGCTGGATGCTAATCTTGGTATCGTTACAGTAGGGCTCGGCACTAGTCGCCGAGCCTTCGTATTTTGATTAAATCCGGCTTTTTTCAATAGAAATTTTTTAATAGGCCGGTGGGCTGATTATCCAAATTACTTCGGCCTCAACATCGCCGTTATTTTCACAGCGATGTTGGCCGTTGGCCGGTAGTGAAAAGCTATCTCCTGTATTCAAGTGAAAGTGTTCACCCTCTATCCAGATATCCAAGGATCCATTGATCAAAACTCCGGCCTCTTCACCAATTCGCACGCGAGCGTCCTCTCCGGAAGACGCGCCCGGCGCAAAAATAGATCGGATCATTTCGAATTGGCCGGTCAACGTCGGAGACAGTAATTCCTCCCTTACACCTTCTAGATCGAATTCCAGAACACGACGATTATGAGCCCGGACGATGATATCGCGCTCTTCCGTCGGCGCAATTCCCTGGCCTTGAAAAAACCAGTTAATCTGGACGCCCAGTGCGTTGGCAATTTTTTGCAAGCTTGATATAGACACGCCGGACAGGTTGCGTTCAATCTGGCTGATATACCCATTGGATTTATCTATTCGTGACGCAAGTTCGGAAATTGTTAAATTCTGCGCCTTGCGTAACTGGCGAACCTGTGCGCCGACGGAAGCAGGAATATCAGAATTGGGATTGTCCCCATTTGCTTCATGTTGGATAGCAAATCCAATTGTTTTTGAAATCGATTTCTTCATGTTGATGTTAGGTTAAATTGCCCTAGTCAAAATTGCGATTGCATTGTTACTAATTTGCAGCGCCGTCTTCTCAGGCAGTTCTACTGTATCTGCATATCAGGTCATGTTCAAATAATATGAAATTATATTAGTATAACTAAAAAAAACTAGAAAAATTTCATTTTTAGGATAAAATTTGCAAAATAGGTTGAACGCAGAAACCCCTTTTACTTTAATTAGCTTGAGATTTTCATCATGACAAAGACAGTCCCTGAGCAATCACAAATCGTAATCATTGGCGGGGGTGTCATAGGATGCTCAGTTGCCTACCATCTGACCAAACGCGGTTGCAAGGATGTTGTTCTTCTTGAGCGCAGCCAGCTGACCTGCGGCACCACCTGGCATGCAGCGGGTTTAATTGGTCAAATGCGTGCGACCAACAACATGACACAACTTGCGAAATATACTGCTGAGCTCTATGCAGGCCTTGAGGAAGAAACAGGGCAGGCGACAGGCTTTCAGCAAACAGGATCAATGTTTGTAACGGCCAATACTGACCGTTTGGAAGAGATAAAACGGACCTCCTCCATGGCGACGGTGTTTGGGATTGAATCTCATATGATATCACCGTCGGAAATAAAGGATTTATGGCCGCTCTTAGCCACAGAAGATTTAATTGGAGGCTTGTTTCTTCCAACAGATGGCAAGGCCAATCCAGTTGATATTACGCTGGCTTTGGCAAAGGGTGCTCGGTCAAGAGGCGCCAATATAATTGAAGGTGTCAGTGTTACAGATATTCTAAAAGACGGAGATCGTGTGACTGGTGTGGTCACGGATCAGGGAAATATCGACGCGGAAATTGTTATCAACTGCGGCGGTATGTGGGGTCACCAGTTAGGCCGCATGGCAGGCGTTAATGTTCCACTTCATGCGGCAGAGCATTTCTATATTGTTACCGATCCCATGGAGGGTCTGGCCGCCAACGCACCAGTTGTTCGCGATCCTGATGCCTATGCCTACTATAAGGAAGATGCTGGAAAGCTGCTGATAGGGTGTTTTGAACCAGTCGCCAAACCTTGGGGAATGGACGGTATTCCAGAGCGCTTTTCATTTGATCAATTGCCTGACGATTGGGACCATTTTGAGCCTGTTCTTGAATTGGCGTTGCAACGTCTTCCGGCACTAGAGAATGCCGGTATCCAGTTATTCTTTAACGGTCCCGAGAGCTTTACACCAGATGATCGATATTTGCTGGGAGAAGCGCCGGAACTCAAGAATTTCTTTGTTGCGGCCGGCTTTAATTCTGTTGGCATCCAATCTGCAGGTGGGGCAGGGCGTGTACTTGCAGATTGGGTTCTGGACGGGCACCCGCCAATGGATTTGTGGGATGTCGATATTCGCCGCATGATGCCTTTTCAGACAAATCGAAAATATCTACATGATCGCACGGTTGAATCTCTCGGTCTCCTATATGCCATGCACTGGCCGTTCCGTCAGGTTGAGTCGGCTCGTGGCGTTAGGAAATCCCCCTTACATAGCAGCCTCAAAGCGGTCGGAGCCTGTTTCGGTGAATTGGCTGGTTGGGAACGTCCGAACTGGTACGCTCCTGAAGGTATCGAAGCCAAGTATGAATATAGTTATGGCCGCCAGAACTGGTTTGATTATAGCGCTGCAGAACATAAAGCGGTGCGTGAAAAGGTCGGCCTGTTTGATCAGACATCTTTTGCGAAATTTGAACTGCAGGGACGGGATGCAACGCAGGTTTTAAACCAAATTTGTGCCAACGATATCGATGTCGATATCAACCGAGTTGTTTATACACAATGGCTGAACGATCGCGGAGGGATTGAGGCGGATCTAACGGTGACGCGCCTGGCAACGGACCACTATTTGATTGTCACTTCCGGTACGTCCCAAATTCGTGATTTTAGCTGGTTGAAACGTAATATTCCCGAAGATGCACATGCCATTGCAACAGATATGACGTCTGCCTTTGCGGTATTGGGGATAATGGGGCCAAATTCGCGGGCCTTACTGGCCAGCCTAACGCCAGACGATATGTCGAAGGAGGCCTTTCCGTTTGCGACCAGCGCAGTGATAGACCTGGGTTATGCACGCGTCCGCGCTTCCAGGATTACCTATGTAGGAGAACTCGGATGGGAGCTTTATATCCCCATGGAATTTGCCCAAGATGTCTATGACGTGATTGTCAAAGAAGGTAAGAACCACGGTCTCAAACATGCCGGTTATCATGCCTTAAATTCGCTGAGAATGGAGAAAGCATATCGACATTGGGGGCACGACATCACTGATGAAGATTCGCCACTAGAATCTGGTCTCGGTTTTGCCGTGAAGATGAATAAGCCCGGTGGCTTTATTGGCCGGGATGCGTTACTCGCGCAAAAGGAAACGGGGTTGAATCGGCGGTTAGTGTTGTTGAAACTGGATGACCCCGATCCGTTGCTCTACCACAATGAGCCAGTCTATCGAAATGGCACGATGGTAGGCTATATTACTTCTGCGATGTATGGTCACACAGTCGGGGCTTCTCTAGGCTTTGCTTATGTGGATTGCCCGGACGGAGATACAACATCAGCCTATATTCTATCCGCGGACTATGAGATTGAAATCGCTGGACAACGCTTTTCGGCGAGCCCCTCATTGCAACCTTTATATGATCCAAAAATGCTAAAAGTAAAATCCTGAATACGTACGCCAATCACAGTCATCTATTTCAAAATCTGTGTAGATTGGCCTTCGTGTTTTAAAACGTAGGTGGTCGGGTAAACGGATTTTGACAATGACCGAATTTGACGCAATACCAATGGCGAGACCACGTTTGGTGGTGGTCGTTATATTATTAGTGCGATAAAAGGGGCAGATCTAGGGTTAGATCCGGATAACCGACTTATTCTGGATTTCAATTTTTCCTACAATCCGTCTTGCGCCACCAATGATGCGTATGTATGTCCGCTTTCACCACCTGGAAATAAATTATCAGTGTCCATAAGAGCTGATGAGAAGAGGGATCATTAGGCCAAAAACCCCCACACGCTAATTTGCTTGATCAATAGTTTGAAGAATGCGGACGGACTTAGATAATATCCAGGGTGCGACTTCGGTTTCGAAGGCTTTAAAATGGCTACTTTCTAAGTGTTTATCAAATGCAGCCTTATTAGAATAATGCTCGTATAGCACTATTTGATTATGCATTGCATGATCCTCGCAAACATCAAAGACATGACAGTCGGTTTCAATATCAAGAGAATCTTTGGCTTGCTGTAGAACACGGTATTTAAAGTTATTGAAATGACCTAATTCAATTTCAAATTCTACAAGCACGACATACATAGGATACCTTTGTAGCTATAAGTTGGATGGGAATTTTTTCTGGAGATCTGCAACTTGGCTTTCCGTTAGTGGGTTAGTCTGGAAATTTCTAAGCATTAGAAAAAGTTTAGCTGTTTCTTCCAGTTCTTCTATCGCTGAGACAGCATCGATAAGATTTTTTCCGGCGACAACTGGACCATGGTTTTTGAGCAAAACAGCGTGATGTTGTGAGGCCATTTCCGCAACTGCTTTTGCCAGATCGAGGTCACCGGGAGCAAAATAGGGAATAAGCGGAAGTGTCCCAATACGCATCACATAATACGCGGTTAAAGGAGGAAGGACGTTTTTTTCATCTATCCCATGCAGACAACTGACCGCGACACTGTGGGTCGAATGGAGGTGTACAATAGCCCCAGTTTTCGATCGTTGCTCATAGAATGAGGTATGAAGAAAGGCTTCTTTTGTTGGTTTGTCACCACCTATATGAATTCCCTTCTTATCAAGCAGTGATATACGTGCTGGGTCGAGGTTACCGAGCGACGATCCCGTCGGCGTCATCAGCCACCCTTCTTCTGTATGAACACTTATGTTTCCTGTCGTACCAAATGTCAGACCGCGATTAAACAGGGATTTTCCGAGATCCGCTATTTGCTCTCGTTGTTTGGTTAGACTCATCCTAGCATGTCCAATGCTTTGACAAAAAAATCGTCCGCCCCAAAGTTTCCAGATTTTAACGCCAAAGCCACAGGGGTTTCCCCGATACTCTCCGTCCACGGAACCCCTGGATCAATTTCAGGTCCGATACGCAAGCCCTTTATTTTTAGAGCTTCGACGACTGCACCGGAGGTTTCTCCGCCCGCGACAACAAATTTTCCAACACCGGCTTTTGACAAGGCAAACGCTGTTTGCCCCATAACATCTTCGACCAATTTCCCGGCCTTTTCAACGCCATATTTTCCTTGGGTTTCGGCGACTTCATCCGGATCTGCAGAGGCGTAAATTAACACTGGTTTTTTTGGATCCTGATTTAATACCCAATCGGTGATCATAACCGTAGATAAGGTTCCATCAGCGAGTGCATTCACATCGATCTTAAAAACCGGCCAAAGGTCTGACACGAGTGCAATTTGAGCGCGAGTAGCGACAGAGCAACTGCCTGCTAGAACAATTGATCTGCCTTTTGTCTTGGGAAGAACCGGTAGTTCCGGATCTCCAAGCATTCCTGCTTTGCGGTAGTTGGTAGGCAATCCGCGGGCCACGGCCGAGCCGCCCGTAACAAAGACATGATCGGCAAGCGCTGCACCAAGGGCGTCCAAGTCCTCGTTGTTCGTCGCATCGACAACGCAATAGCTGTATCCGTTTGTACGTAAACTGTTCATTTCGCATAATATAGCGGCAGACCCTTGCCGGACGACATTCAAGTCGACGCCATGGGTTTTTAGTTTCGACTGGGCATCCATTATGCGGATCAGATTTGAATCTCGCATGGGCGTGAGGGGGTGGTTGCGCATTGGCGATTCACTTAACAAAACTTCATTTACAAACAAGTTTCCTTTGTAAATTGTCCGTCCATTATCCGGGAAAGCAGGGCAAATAACCGTGATATCACTGCCTAAATACTCATGCATTGCATCGCCGACTGGGCCAATATTTCCTTGCGCCGTCGAGTCGAATGTTGAGCAATACTTAAAAAAGAACTGATGTGTCGATCTTTCCTGCAACCACTTTATGGCCTGCAGGGACCATTCAACTGCATCTTCAGGTGGCGCCATTCTGGACTTTAACGCTATTACAACGGCTTGGGCATCTCCAATATCAGTGTTTTCATCTGGAACACCAATTAACTGCGTGACGCGCATGCCTTGTTGGACAAGCGTGTTCGCAAGGTCTGTCGCGCCAGTGAAATCGTCGGCGACTGCACCCAAAAGAAGGCTCATCTTGTTGTTCCTATATGTATAAAGCCAAGCTCGCTAGTTGAAGAGTTGTCTTGGCAACCACAACGCTATTTCAGGAAAGATTGCAACCATCGCCAAGCCAACCAATTGAAGCATCACGAAGGGGATAATGCCGCGATAAATTTGCTGAATCTTGACAGATTTTGGTGCAACAGCCTTGAGGTAAAATAGTGCAAATCCAAAGGGTGGCGTCAGGAACGATGTCTGTAAATTAACTGCAAGCAATATGGCGAACCAATAGGTGACCTCAAATTTCGCAACGTGATCGCCAAAATCCAAGAGGGCAATTGCCGGTGCAAAAACCGGTAAAACAATCAAGGTTATCTCAATCCAGTCGAAGAAGAAGCCAAGGACAAAAACCAGCCCCATGATCAAGAACAGGAGCCCCCAGGATCCAAGTCCGAGAGCTTCAACAGCGTCAATTACAAGATCATCTCCACCCAAAGAACGGAAGACGAAAGAAAACAGTGTCGCGCCGATGAAAATACCGAAAATCATCGCATTGGTGAGCGCCGTGCGTTCTATAACATCCTTTAGGGTGTCCCAAAAATACTTTAGCTCAGCACCAATTCCACCGGTCGCAGCATGACCTATTAGTTTTGAATCAGCTTCTCCGTCAAAATGGATTTCCTTGATACCCATGGCTGGTAGCAAAACCAAGTTGAACAGACCGAGCAATATTGCCCCTAAGGCACCAACGCCTGCCGCTTCGGTCGGTGTAGCAAGTCCACCTAGAATGGAGCCAAGAACGCAGGCGATCAATATCACGGGCGGCACGAAACTCCGTAGGACCATCCCTAGAACACCCATTGTTGTTTGCGGTCCTATGTCTTTGGGGAGAGGAGGGGCCAGTGAAGGATTGATTGTACATCTGATGACGATGTAGGCGAAATACAGGCTGGCCAACATCAGGCCTGGGAAAACAGCAGCGACAAATAAATTGCCAACAGACCGGCTCAGCAGGTCCGCCATGATGACCAGCATGATTGATGGCGGGATCAAGATACCCAATGTACCCGATGCGGCAATCGTTCCCGTCGCGAGTTCTGCGTCATAGTTCCGTTTCAGCATCACCGGGAGGGCAAGCAATGACATCATTATAACCGAAGCGCCAATGATACCGGTTGTTGCCGCGAGGATAGTCCCCATCAACGTAACAGCCAGGGCTAAACCACCCGGAACGCGCCTGAGCAAAACTTGAAGGCAATTAAGAAGATCACGGGCAATGCCGGATTTTTCGAGCATGGTCCCCATGAAAATAAACATGGGAATTGCTGTCAAAATCAGGCTTTCCATGATCCCGCCAAAAATGCGGGAGGGCAAGGAACGGAACTGAATAAACATAAACTCGCCAGAGAAAATGCCAATAACGCCGAAAGCGAGTCCGACGCCGCCTAGAATGAAAGCAACGGGATAGCCGGAGAAGAGCAATATTGCTAGTGCCCCGAACATGAATACGGGGAGGAGTTCGACGAAATCCATTAGTGATCTCCTCCAATGGTCATTTGTTTCATTTCTTGTGGCAACTGGCCGCGAATGCCTGCATAAGATTTAATAAGTTGAGAAATTGCCGCCAGCAGCAATAGTACAAATAACAGGACAAGACCGCCTTTTAGCGCCCAGATATCACTTAGGCCATTTTGAGACTTGGAAATCTCCCCCTGATTGAAGGAGTTGATGGTGTAGGGAAGGGAAAGCCAAATGCCGAGGATTGAATAGGGCAGAAGAAAAGCGATTATACCGCAAAACTCTATCCAGTATTTCTTACCTTCGGATAACGATTCACGTAAAAGATCGATTCGGACATGAGCCTGACGGATATATCCGTAGCCAATGACGAGGACGATGAGGTAGGAATGAAACCAATATTCAGATTCTTGGATCATTGTTGAGTTGAGGCCGAAAGGTTTCGGTACGCCAAAATATCTCGCGACAACATCATAACAAACAACAAGTACTAGAATCACACCGGCCCAACCTCCGAATTTTGCGACGGTTCCTAGAAACCTGTCAAGCAAACGGCTGAGGCCCAATAATGTCTCCATATCCATCCCTCCCAGAATGTTTTAAACAAGATACCACCAGTATTTTAACCAATCCGCAAGTAGTTTCGTCTGGTTTTGGTATCTTCTACTGTCACGGTTACTCTTTAGCTAAAAATGCCCGCCGTTAATTTCGGCGGGCATAGTATTTTAAGTCGATGTAGGAATATCTTTACTTAAGATATCCTAAGTCTTTCCATTGAGCGTAGCCTTTACGGAATTCATTCAGATTTCCGTAAACATTTGCGAAATCGGGGTTTGCTGCAATTTCTTCCGCCGCGACTTCATCCCAGGCGCCGGAAAATGCTGCAAGCATTTCTGGTGACCAAGTATGAATTGTCACACCAGCTGCTTCCATTTCTGCAAGAGCTTTGCCCTGGATTGCTTCACCTTCCGCCAGCTGATTAGCGACGTTGGCTTTACAGGCAACAGAGATGATTGCCCGCTGTTGATCAGTCATGCCATCCCATGTCTTTTTATTGACGAGCAATTCCTGAATTGTGGACTGTTGATGCCAACCTGGGAAATAATAGTGCTTGGCAATATTATAGAACCCGAGATTTTGGTCGATAGCAGGCATGGAAAACTCTGTCGCATCAATTGTACCGCGTTCCAAGGCTGGATAGATGTCACCACCAGCGAGAAGCTGTGTATCAACACCAAGTTTCTGCATTGCTTTTGCACCAAGGCCGAAGAAACGCATCTTCAGACCTTTAAGGTCGTCCGGGGAATTGATTTCCTTGCGGAACCAGCCAGATGCTTCCGGGGCAATAATACCGCAAACCAATGACTGAATGCCATACGGATTGTATAGGTCATTCATCATTTTCTCTCCGCCGCCATACCACATCCAGGCAATATACTCACCTGCTGCAGGGCCGAAAGGAACGGCTGCAAATAGGTTAAAGGCGGAGTTTTTACTTCCCCAGTAACCGGCTACTGACCAACCGGCGTCAACAGAACCGTTCGCTACAGCGTCAAAGATTTCCAATGGCGGGACGAGGGCCTTAGGTTCAAAGAATTTGACCTCGATATCACCACCGGAAATTTCGTTGACGGTATCCTGAAATCGGACGCCGGCTTGACCCAACTGGACCAGGCTGCCAGGAAATGTCGATGGCATGTTTAGTTTTACTTTATCCGCGGACGCAGGTGTACCTACACCTACAATGGACGCGGTCAGCAAGGCTGCTGCCAATAGTTTTTTCATAATTCCTCCCAAAAATTCGGAAAATAATTCCGTGCTTGCTTTTTTAGTACGCAACAACGTATACGTAAAAAAAGGCACTGTCAATAATCCGAAATTACCAATTGCTTAATAAATCGGATGTCAGAGAATTACATATCAGTCTGGATGAAATGACAATGGGTAATCAAAGTAACAGTTTCAAAATTGCCGTATTTGAAGGTGACGGAATTGGTCCGGAAATTATGGCGCCGACCTTAGAAATCTTAAAATCGGCATCGGCTAACTACGATGGGATTTCATTGGATTTTGAAATTTTGCCGGCTGGTGCCGGGCATTATCGGGATACAGGATCCGCTTTACCGAAGGAATCAATGGATCGAGCGAGAGCGTCAGATGCAATCTTGCTTTCGGCTATCGGCTTGCCGGACGTGCGCTATGAAGACGGGACAGAGATCCGACCTCAAGTAGACTTGCGCTTCGAACTTGGCCTTTACGCAGGTGTCCGCCCCGTTAAGGTGTTTCCCGGTGCAAATTGCCCGCTATCCGACCCGCGTGCCAAAGATATCGATTTTGTCCTGGTTCGTGAATCAACTGAGGGCTTGTTTGCTTACATGCATGACGGAAAAGTCGTTGATGATCAATATGCTACGGAAACATTAAAAATAACGCGTGATACCAGCGAGAAGCTCTTTGATTTCTCGTTTTCCCTTGCCCGCCAGAGAGCGGCGGAGAAAGGCCGGCCCGGGAAAGTTACATGCGTCGACAAAGCGAATATTTTCCGGTCCTTCTGGTTCTTCAGGTCGATTTTTGAAGAGCGCGCAAAATTGTTTCCAGATGTCGCCTCAGATGCTGCATATGTCGATGCAATGGCTATGTGGATGGTTCAAAGACCCTGGGATTTTGATGTTCTGGTCACTGAAAATATGTTTGGGGATATTTTGTCTGATCTTGGCGCTGGCGTTATGGGATCTTTGGGATTGGCGCCGTCCGCTGATATTGGCGATGATCACGCCGTATTCCAGCCGTGTCATGGAAGCGCGCCGGACATTGCCGGTCAAGGTATAGCAAATCCACTCGCGATGATTCTGTCTGCAGGAATGATGCTGACGTGGCTAGGACACCAGCACGCCTCCCCACAAATGATCGAATGTGGTCAGGGAATTGATGACGCGGTAACCCGCGTTCTGTCCAGCAAGCGAGGATTAACGCGTGATTTAGGAGGCCAGCTTGGCACAGAGGAGTGCGCTTTGGCTGTTTTAGATGTATTTCAACTTAGTGGTTCAAAAGGAAATCAGGAGGCAGGCTAGATGTTGCAAGTAGGCCTTATCGGTGCCGGGTACTTTAGCGGGTTTCATATCGATGCCTGGCGACGGCTCAATGAGGTAAATTTACTGGCGATCGCGGAAATTGACGATAAGCGAAGAGAATATCTCTCTTCAGAATTTCCGGATATTAAGCTTTATCGCTCAGTAGAAGATTTATTATCGGAGAATCAAATAGACATTCTCGATATCGCGACTCCACCGTCGACGCATCGTGCTATCCTGCGCGAAGTGGTAAATAGCGTTAAAATGATCATTTGCCAAAAACCATTCTGTGTCAGCCTGGGCGAAGCTGAAGAAATTGCCGAAATGATTAAGAATACTAGGTCAACTTTGGTTATTCACGAAAATTTTCGATTCCAGCCCTGGTATCGAAAAATTAAATCTATAATCAGTTCAGAAGGGCTTGGCGACGTCATGCAAGCCCAATTTCGACTGCGCCCTGGAGATGGGGCAGGTGCGGATGCGTATCTTGATCGGCAACCGTATTTTCGGAATATGAAAAAATTTCTTATTCATGAGACAGGTATTCATTGGATCGATGTGTTTCGCTATTTGTTTGGCATTCCACAAACAGTATATAGTGATTTAAGACAACTAAATCCTGAAATTTCGGGCGAAGATGCAGGGTATTTTATTTTCGGTTACGCGGAAGGTCAGAGAGCCGTATTTGATGGAAATCGCTTGCTGGATCATCCTGCAGACAATCACCGATTGACAATGGGTGAGTTTGTTGTCGAAGGGACAAGGGCAACCATAACTCTCAATGGAGATGCTGAGCTTTATCTTCGCAACAAAGGTGAGAATGAAGGCCAAAAAATTGCTTATGAAGTCAGCTTAAAGGGATTTGGAGGTGACTGTGTTTACCATTTTCAAAATCATATCATCGATTATTGTCTTGGTCGGGGAGAATTGGAAAACTCCGTTGAAAGTTATTTGCGTAATTTAGTTCTCGAAAATCATATTTATGAATCGGCCCTGTCCGGTAGAAGATGCATGGTGGAGATGTGAAGAGCGAAAATGTAGATAGCGATAGTCGCCAATATAATTCCCAAACAGAGCGGGCTTACCGTACGCTGAAGCGATCAATAATGGAAAATGAACTTGTTCCGGCGGCTTTCTATTTGGAACGGGAATTAGCTGAGTTACTGGGAATGAGCCGAACACCGGTGCGTGAAGCCGCACGACGCTTAGAAGCCGAAGGTTTTGTTGAAATTCGGCCGCGGCACGGTATATCTGTTTTGCCAATTTCTCCGGAAGATATGACAGAGATTTATGCCTTATTGTCGGAACTGGAGCCGATGGCAGCAGAATTAGCAGCGACTAGGGGATTGTCTGACCAGCAGTTAACGCGGATTAGTGATTGTGTAGAGACTATGGACAAGGCTCTTCAGGAAGACAATCTTGACGCTTGGGCAGACGCGGACCACGATTTTCATCAATTGCTGGTCAGTTATTCCGGCAATAAACGCCTTATTTGGGTGATTTCGACATTTTGGGATCAAGTATATCGTGCAAGAAAAGTAACTTTGCGAATGCGAGAGAAGCCAATCGCTTCAAACCGCGATCATCGCAATCTTGTTCAGGCAATCCGGAATAAGGATCCTGAGAAAGCAAGAGAAATACATAAGAAGCATCGCGATCGCGCAGCGGAAACATTGGTACAACTGATAGCTAAGCATGGACTGCAGGTTTTATAAGGGGATAACATGAGTGATACGTGGGAAATATTTGCAATCCGTTATGCTGATCGGAATGATCGGTGGCGTAAAGATTCCTTTATTATGGATGACGACCACGCGTCGAAGCATCCTATGGATTACTTTATTTGGGTCATCAAAAACGAAACTCGAACCATTCTTGTGGACACGGGGTATGATAAGGATGAGGCGAAACGCCGCGGTCGACCAATTATCGATAATCCTGTTTCCTTGCTTGCTGATTTTGGTATTCCTGCAGAAACCATTGATACCGTTGTTGTAACCCATATGCATTACGATCACGCCGGGTCTCTCGGTGATTTTCGCCACGCGAAACTTTATGTGCAGCCATCAGAACTTGAATATGTTACTGGTCCGTGCATGTGTCATGACTTGCTGCGTTTTCCGTTTTCTGGAGACCATATTTGTGAAGTTATTCGATCTTTGTATTTGGGAAATGTGGAATTCTGCGATGGTTCTCGGGAAATAGTGCCTGGTGTTGAAGTTCATTTGATCGGTGGACATACCCGAGGCCAACAATGTGTTCGGGTACGTACCCGTCGTGGATGGGTCGTTCTTGCTTCTGATTCAAGCCATTATTATGAGAATTACAGAAGCGGAAAACCATTCCCAATCGTTGTCGATATGGAAGATACCTTAGCCGGCTACAATATTCTAAGAGATCTAGCAGATTCAGATCAGCATATTATACCAGGACATGATCCGCTAACGCGCAAATGGTATCCGGCTATACCAGGCGGAAACGGTGAGATTATTATGCTTCACGCAGATACAACCGAGTTGATTTAAAAGTGTCCCCATTCCCCTGGATATTGGGACGAACAACATAGCTATATTGAAAAAAAGATGAATTATTAAATCGTGAAGGTTGTAAAAAATATTATCATTAAATAAAATGGGACGGCATATCATTTTGTATTGCTTTTTTTGCCCCATGGAGAAATTTGATGAAAATATTATTTCGAGCAATGATGGTTGCGCTTTTAGCGGCAGTGCTGACCGGCTGTTTCGGTAGGTTGCAGCCTGTTTACAATGTAAATGATATGGCCGTGCCAGTGGCACTACAGGATGCCTCTGCTTCGAAAATAGAGTTAATTATCAAGACTGCTGTAACGGGTCGTGGATGGCGTGTTCAAGATGTTAGCCCTGGCGTTATCAAGGCAACCTTGAAGCAAAGAACGCACGAAGCAGTCGTTGACATCAAATATTCAAACAAAGCTTATTCAATCGATTACGTCTCGAGCCAGGATTTACTTTATGATGGTTCAAAGATTCACAGAAATTACAATAGATGGGTGAAAACGTTAGAACAGGACATAAATAAGGAAATGTATCGCGCCTCGCTGAATGCGAGCTAGAAGGCTAAATTTTGATGCATAATAGTTTAAGGTTCTCGATCGATAGCTGGAGCGCTTGGGCTCCAGGGTTAGAGAGCCCTGAGGCATGGCAAGATTGGTATGATGAAGGGCAGGAATTACCCGTAACCGAAGGTGTTCCTAACGTTCGAGACCTTCCTACCGGTTTGCGGCGGCGGTTGTCATTGTTGGGGAAGATGGCGTTGCGAGTGGGCCTGGATGCCGGACAAGCTGATACTGTTCGAATTGTATTTAGTTCGCGTTATGGAAATGTTTCACAAATGCTGCAGTTGTTGCAAACGATGGCTGTCGACGATCCCATTTCTCCAACTGGATTTGGAATGTCGGTTCATAATTCTCTTGTTGGTATGCTGTCGATCGTTACAAAAAACGTTCAATCTCAAACAGCAATTGCAGCAGGATCAGAAAGTTTTTGTATGGGATTAATCGAGGCATTAGGGCTTCTAGCAGAGAATCCTGATGAAGCGGTTATGCTCATTCATTGCGATGATGTTTTACCAGAGTTTTATGCACCTTTTCAGGATAAGTCCGTGCAACAGTGTGCGCTTGCTTTGGTGATTACGTCACAAGAGTCTGCCAAAAAGAATTTAACCTTGGATTTTGACGGTGAACTCACTGGATCAGGACGGGGGGATCCCCTAGTAAGCTTTCTAAAGTTTATGATAGGTGATCATGAGAATTGGTCGTGGACCGGTGCCCAGGGTAAGTGGTCTTGTCAAAATCATGTATAAACAATTGAATTATCTATGGCGGTTGGCAGGAACTGGCATCGCATTTGTCAGTTTTGCTTTAGGCGGGCTGTTTTTGACGGTAGTTATTTTTAAATTGATCGCCGCCGTCACGCCAGATGAGAACTTGCGCATAAAGCGTGTACGCCATGTGATTTACACTACTTTTCGGCTTTTCGTTTTCATGTTGCGTATTAGCGGCGTGATCAACTCTCGGTTTTACGCAGTAGAACAGTTGAATGAATGTCGAGGCGCGCTAATAGTTGCTAATCACCCTTCTTTGCTCGATACCGTCTTTTTGATGTCTCGGATGCCGAATGTGCAATGTATTATCAAGCATGAGCTATGGGAGAATAAGTTTCTGGGCGGCGTCTTGCGGGCAGCTGGGTATATCCGAAATGACGGAGATGTTCAAAGGTTATTGGAACAATGTAAAAATACGCTGGAAAAGGGGCAAAATATACTTATTTTCCCTGAAGGTACACGTACAGTACCGGGGCAAAAAATTAAGTTTCAAAGAGGATTTGCTAATATCGCTGTTTATTTTTCTACACCGATACAGTTAGTAACAATAAAATGCGATCCGTCAACTTTAGCGAAAGGAAGTCCGTGGTATGATATTCCGTCACGGCAGTCACTTTTCGAAATTACTTTTGACGAACAACTAGACATGAGAGATTATCTGCGGCATGAACCAAGGTCAATAAAGGTTCGCAGATTAACAAACGAACTCGAACAGTATTACGGCAGAAAGTTAAGCTATGAATGAGCTGGAGCTAGAGATCAAGAAGCTTATTATCTCGACATTAAATTTGGAAGATATTACGCCAGAGGAAATTGAAAGTGAAGAGATGCTGTTCGTGGATGGACTCGGTCTTGATTCAATTGACGCACTTGAATTGGGTGTTGAAATCCAGAAAACCTATGGAATAAAGATAAACGCGCAAAAAGAAGATGTAAAAGAGCATTTCGCATCCATCCGCAGTCTTGCTTCTTTCATCTCCTCTGAAAGGACGGCAATGAGCGCATGATGACGCGTAAGGAAGTATACCTTAGATTGAGCGAATACCTGCGGGATTTGTTTGAAGTACCAGCCGAGGATATAACCCCGGATGCGAAACTCTACGAAGACCTTGATCTAGACAGCATCGACGCCGTCGATTTGGTCGTCAAATTGCAAGACTTGACAGGCAAAAAAATTCCGCCCGAAGACTTCAAGACGGTTCGAACAGTCGATGACGTCGTGGACCGCGTCTATGCGTTACTGGACGAATAAAACACGAATCCTGGACGTTGTTCTTGTTCTGGTAACCGTTTCATATCCCTTTATTGTTTTTTTTGGTTTAAAAACCTTTTCCCCCTGGGTTATTGGGATAGGTTTGATTGTTTTTTTACTAGTGCGCATGCTTATAAGCAAAAAACAGAAGAAATCTGAGTTCCTAATATTTGCCTTAACCCTGATAATGACGGGTATTCTTTTCTTGATTAACCACAGTTTTGCAATCAAGTCATATCCAATTCTTATGAATTTTTCGTTTGCGATTGTCTTCGGATATTCGCTAATTAATCCACCAACTATCATTGAGAAGATTGCTCGGTTAAGAGAACCGGAATTGGACAAGTTTGGTATCCAATATACTCGGAAGGTTACTTTCGCGTGGGTAGTATTTTTCGTTGTCAACGGCACCATTTCAGCGTGGACTGCGATTTATGCGTCGCTGGAAACCTGGACAATCTATAATGGCTTTATATCATATATATTAATCGGCTTGATGTTTGGGCTTGAGTTCATTATTCGTTCGTTCGTCAAACAAAGGAAAGCAAACTAAAACGTGCAATTTTACCCTCTATCAAACCTAATGAAATCTGGCCGGCCTGATGATTTTGCTGTGGCGATTTCGAATGGCGGCGCGCAACAGTTTGCGACATTCCGTACCGACGTAGTTGCGACAATACACCGGCTGAAGGAACAAGGTGTAGGGCGTGTCGTCTTATCCACTGAAGACAGCTATTGTTGTGCCGTTGGATTCGTCGCAGCATTGCATGCGAATTGTTGTATTGTTATTCCTCCCAACAATCTTTCTGGGATGTTGGTAAACTTCGTAACGGAAGATTGCCCACATCTCAGTGACGCGACATATGAAGATAATTCCCATTTTGTCAAAATAGGCGGCGCGACGAACGACACATTCGTATTTGACGAACTTGACCCCAAAGAATGTCTTCTAGAATTCTTTACTTCGGGCTCGACTGGATCTCCGAAAAAAATTCCGAAAACCCTTTTTCAGATCGAAGAAGAATTGATTGTTTTGCAGAAAAAATGGGGGGTTATGTTATCGGCAGCAATAACGTTAGGTACTGTGTCGCATCAGCATATTTACGGCCTGTACTTTAGAGTACTTTGGCCCATATGTGCCGGGCGTTCATTTCATTCGGAAAGGTTTGAAATCTGGGAGGCCTTGATTGCCGCGGCGCCGCCGGAAAGCTGTTTTGTTTCCAGTCCAGCGCATTTGTCTCGCATTCCGCCGATTGACCCGCTGCGAAATGATCAAATACCATCGATGATACTTTCTGCTGGGGGGCCGTTAATCTACAAATCCGCTCGAAACGCAGCCAAAGTCTTTGGCACTTATCCTACCGAAATATTTGGCAGCACAGAAACCGGTGGAATTGCCTCTCGTCAACAAGAAACGGCGACAACGCCGTTCAATCCGCTTATAGGAACGAAAATTCGTATTGACCAGATTGGTAAACTCAGTGTGAAGTCCAGATATACAGATAATCGAGACTGGGCGGAAACAAATGATATCGCAAAGCTTTTTGAGGATGGTAGCTTTTTACTAATAGGGC